>JAALLQ010000020.1_pt1 | contig 282708 bp, 302 predicted proteins | sample 7245921 | NCBI WGS metagenome assembly JAALLQ01 (sample SAMN13049200, study PRJNA578106) | oil field metagenome | isolation source: filtered produced water from oil reservoir B7 | place: USA:offshore Texas | collected 2016 | reverse complement strand
GACCTAATGAGCCACTCCTCATTAGGTCTGCCCTAATATTCGGAGAGGATCACATGGAGATATTAATTTTTATACTAGGACTGATAATAGGAAGCTTTTTAAACGTATGCATCTACAGGATACCGAAAAACAAATCCATCATAAACCCTCCTTCCACCTGTGGAAGTTGTGGGGAAAAACTGGGATTTTTAGATTTAGTTCCCTTATTAAGTTATATTTTTTTAAAAGGAAAGTGTAGACATTGTGGGGAAAGGATATCTTTAAGATATCCCTTGGTTGAAATTATAACTGGACTTATTTTTTTATATATTTATATTATAAACGGACTCAACTTATTATTACTAAAGTTTTTTGTACAAGCATCAATACTTATAGTAGTTTCCTTTATTGATCTCGAATATCAGATAATACCTGACAAGATAGTTGCTTTTGCTCTAATAACAGGTATTACTTTAAATATATTTACTAAGGATGTAGGAGCTTTCTCTTCCTTACTCGGCTTAGCTGTTGGTGGTGGAACCCTACTGATTATAGCTATAATTTCAGGAGGTGCCATGGGCGGAGGAGATATAAAGCTTATGGGGGCTATGGGTGCATTTTTAGGATTGAGGGCTGCTGTGTTAGCCCTGCTTATATCCTTTATCCTTGGAGGAATCATTGGACTGTTACTTATTGTATTTAAAATAAAAAGCAGAAAGGACTATATCCCCTTTGGACCTTTTTTGGCCCTTGGAACAATAATAGCTATGTTGTTTTATGATGAAATCATAATATGGTATTTATTGTAAATGATTGTTTTAAGTTAAATTTATTTATTGCGCTAGTTTATGATAGTAGCAACCTATAAGAATAGCTATCACAAGAAATTAAATTTAGAAAAATATATCTATATTTAGGTAGTTGAGGGATATTTATATGTTGAGAAATAAAAGGGGTTTTACATTAATCGAAGCGATACTTGTTTTAGCCATAATTTCCATATTTGTTTTAATAGGGAGTATAGAGTTGAAGGACGTTTTTGCAGATGCCAAACTCAGGGCTGCAGCTAGAATGATAGCAAATGATATAAGATATGCTCAGCAGCTGGCAATATCTACTAAGAGTGACGATGTAGAAGTATTTTTCAATAAGGCTAATAATTCATACAATGTTAATTCAGGTATGGTAACCTATAAATCTGAAAAATTACCGGAAGGAGTTAAGTTCCATTATAACACATTTGCAAATGATAGATGTATATATAGTAAAACAGGGAATCCCATACACGCTGGAAAAGTGATTATTGAGCATAATGGTCACTACTTTACTATAACTGTTAAAGTAGCTACAGGAAGAGTGATAATATATGATTATAAAAAACAATAGTAATAGAGGCTTTACACTCATAGAATTACTTTTATCTGTAGCACTTATTTCCATAATAATTCTTCCCTTAACTCTAACATTAACTACTGGCTATAAAAACTTTTATATACTAGATGAAAATATTGAAGTTATGCAACACGGACGAGTAGCAATGGATAGAATAGTTGACAATATAAGACACTCTAGTCCGAATCTGATATCTATAGATAGTCAGGGAAAAACAGCTTTAGTTGTGGACGAAAAGACATACTATTTAAAAGATAACGGCCAGCTGATAGAAGAAATAAATGGAGTAGAAAATGATATAGCCTGGTACGTAGAAGAATTCAATCTGACACCTGAATATAAAGAAGATACGAATGAATTAGTAAAAATAGATATAGAGATTAAGCTGCAAGGTAAAAAGTTTAGAAAAGAGTATATAATCAAAAATTCGGTTTACTTAAGGGGAAGATAAGGGGGAAGGTAGATGCTAAGTAATTTATCTGTTGGAATAGAAATAGGAAGTGCAAGTATGAAAATAGTTTACGGATCTGCAAACTCTAAAAAAATATACATAAAGAATTACGATATATTTGACACCCCCGATGGGACCTTTTTACCCAATGATTCTTTAAATATACAGACAATACTGCCGGTTTTAAAGAACAAGGTAAAAAAGTTAAAGTTCAAAAGAAGAGGCTGTTATATAGCCTTATCCAGCAGAAAGGCTATAGTAAGGGAAAGGGAATTGCCGAAAGTAAAACCTAGAGACATGGAAGAACTTGTAAAGTACGAGGCAGAACAGTTCTTGCCCTACAGTTCAGATGAATTTATAATTGACTACAAAGTAATAGGGGAAGACAAAACTGAAGATAAGGACCTTTTTAAGGTGTTGATAGTAGCTGTTCCTATTGAAATTATAGACAGTTATATAGAGCTTGTCAAAAAAAGCGGATTAAAATTAAAAGGGATAGATGTCTATACAAATTGTATCTATAAGTATGGAAACAGAAGCCTTTTAGAAAAGGATAAAAATACGCTGCTGGTAGATATAGGAGGAGATACTACAAAAATGACTATTTTCAGGGGTCTGGAATATTTTGTAAATATAAACTCAGACATTGGAGGTAGTACAGCTAACAATGCAATTGTCCAGATGATGGGTGTAAAAAAAAATCAGGCTGAAGAGCTAAAGAGAGAAAAAGGTATTTTAATGTCTTCATATATGTCTAATGTAGTAGATAGTGAAAGACTCACTATGGCCACCTATCTTGAAGATACATACAGTCAAATTGGAAGCGAAATAATGAGAGTCATAGATTTTTTTAGGACGAGAAGATATGGGGATCAAATAGATAATGTATTTTTCTTAGGAGGAGGATCAAATGTAAAGGGTTTGGAGAATTATTTTCAAGATATGTTGGGGATAGGGGTTAAAGGTATAGAGCCGTTAGAGAGCTTAAATACCCATAAAAAAATTGAACTTAAGAAGGAAGATTATAAAATACTTGTTCCAGCAATTGGAGCAATCATGAGGGGGTAAGGCTTTGTTTAATATGCAAAAAAAACAGGTGAGACTGGAGGACTATTCAAGGAAAGATATAAACTTGCTGCCTAAAGAGTACTTTAACAAGAAAAAATTAAGGTATAAAGCCCTGACGATAAGTTTAACATTTATATTGATTCTTTCTTCTGCCAGTGGATATTACTATTATTTATTAAATAAAATAGAGAAAGTAAACCAGGAAAAAATTAGAGTCGAATCCAGGATCAAAGACTTAACGAGAACCCGTAATGAACAGGATATCTTTTTAGCTCTAGAGAACAGGGTGGATGCTAAATTAAATCTTTTAAAATCTATAGAAGAGAACAATGCATCTTTGGTGATAATTACTTCCATTGTTGAAAAAAACTTACCTAAGGATATTACTTTTTTAAATATGAACTCAAATTCTGATGGAAACATTACTATCAGCGGTGTATCGGGAAGTAATGCTTCAATTGCACAATTTATTCATAATTTAAAGGAAACAAATTTCTTTGGAGATGTATTTGTAAATAATATTACTAAAAACAATATAAGTGGGATGAGTCATTATTCTTTTAGCCTGGTTTGTAAGTACTGGAGGAAATAATTATGAATCTTACCAAAAGAGAAAAGGTTCTTCTCTTTATACTATTATTAACGATAGCCTTTTACGGATATTATAATTATTTATATTTACCTAAATATTCGAAGTACTTGAGTATAAAGGGAGAACTTGAAGACAGAAAGCTTTTAGAATTGAAACTTCAAAGAAGTTTGCGAGATAGTGAAGATATTAGGACTGTACTTAATAGTTTAAAAATCAAAGTTCGTGAGCTGGATAAAATAATTCCTTCTAAAGTTTATCAGGAGGAAGTAATTTTATTACTTAAGGATATATTTGAAAGGAATAATATAAATTTTACATCGATTAGTTTTTCTATGCTCAAAAATGGAGAAAACCTAGAAAAAAACATAGAACCTTCTCTGGATATCATGATTAAAGAGTATGAAAAGCTACTTAAAGGAGAAAAGACAGATATTTTAAAATATAAGACACTAAAAGAAGACAAGGAAGATAAAGAAAATCAAAAGAAAAGTGATGAGGGTATATATAATCAAGGTTTGGAATATTTAAATGTAAATGTAAATTTTTCATCGGATTATTCGAATTTGAAAAGTGCTTTACTTGAGTTTGAAAGAAGCAAGAGAAAGATAATAGTCAAGAATATTTCTATTGCCAATAATAAAGAGGGCGTAATAGGTAGTATGTCACTGCAGTTTCCCTATTACCCTGTATTAGGAGAAGCAAAGAAGGAAGAATTAGATTTTAAGGGTCAGTATGGAAACCCACAGCCTTTTATGTCTCATTTTCCCATAGAGCAAGGAGAAAGTCAGGTACAAAAAAATAAGAAAAAAAATAGTGATGATGAAGGTGAGGAAAAAGTATCTATTAACTCTGACTTTTATATGATTATAAAGCCTATATCCAGTGATATGCCTACAGTTACTATTGGTAAGTCACCCTATAGATATACTGCAATATATGCTGACAATCCAAACTTCGAAAATACCAAATTGCACTTAAAACAGGAAAAAACAAAACTGTATTATAGATATGAAAATTCCCTTTATTCATATCCTGATGATAATTCTTTTGAAGAATTTACAATAGACGGTGAAAAAATTGTTTTGAAAATATATTCACAACCACGGTTAAATTATAAGGATAATTCGGGAGTAATTTTAAATATCGCCAATGATACAGACATTGGATTAGATGTATATATCTATGATGATGACAGGGATAATCCAAGAATAAAAATAAATCCTGAAAATGGAAATATCAACATTTTGAAAATCTCTTCATAGCGGAGGATTTTAAATGAATTCAAAAGGGTTTACACTTATAGAAGTTATCATAGCCTTAGCAATCTTGAGTATAGTGGCAGTATCTTTTTTAGAATTGTTCATGACATCAACAAAGGTTAATAACATGTCTAAAAGAGAAATTCAGGGTATTTATCTGGCTCAAAAGTATTTGGAAGAGGTAAAGAATGATTTTGATAGAATGTTCAGCGGATCAATCTTGATTGAGCCTTCTGAAGATCCAGACTATGACTATCCGATTACTCCAGGAAATGAAATTTATAAAAAGGTACTTCATCAGTCAGGGAAAGGATTTGAACATTTTAATATAATAGTCTACTTTGAAAAAACTGGTACAAAGTCTGGTAATCCCATTAATTTTGGTAGTTTTAATGTGGAATTAGCAGACTTTCAAATTAATTTAAAAGAGGACGTTGGCAAAACTCTATTTGAAATATGGGAGTCAGGTTATGATGAAGAAGATATACCTTTGTATTCTACGGAAGATCACGATATCACTATCAAAGTAGAAAAGTTAGGTCAGCTTCAGTATAAAATCGAGCCTATAAATGGAGTTTTTTCAACTTTCAAAAATGAAGCTGAAGGACACATTGTTTTTAAAGTCCTTGTTATGGATGATAATTTATCGAAAACCACATTAACCATAGATAATAGAAGTGATAAAAGTGTTCTTGTATATAAATATGACGATTTTGATGATATTTTAGACGTGACAATAGCGGAGGGAACCGACAAGGGAAATGTACAGATTATTTCCAATATAATAGGGGAACAGGCCTCACAGGTTTATTCTGAAGACCTTTATAAAGTTATAGTTAAGGTAAAATATAATGATAAAAAATATGCAGAAATGATGTCGATGATTAGAAAATAATAGGTGATCATAATGATTATTAAGAAAAATTTATCGAATGCAAAAGGCTCAGTGTTAATTTTTAGCCTGCTTGTATTAATAATATTAAGCGTTTTAGGGATATCAATAGTTAATGTCACAATTGCTAATTTTAAAACCAATAAAATTACCGGAGAAACAAATGCTGCCTTTTATATAGCAGATGGGGCCATTGAAGAAGCACTATCTGAAATAAAAAAGATGACGCATGATGCAGAAGCAGCAGCCAATGACTGGATAAATAATCCAGATACTGTAAGTCGTATCAGAGCAGAAATAGAATTAGATCTAGAAGGGGAATTTATTTCACAAGATGATGTGGAGAAAGAACTTGAGAAGAGACTTCAGGAAGAATTTGAAAACAGATACTTTGGATATCTCTTGGGATACGATGAAGTCAAAATCCCGGTAGAGGGGGACAGCTTGAAGTCTGATTTTATAATGGATTTAGAGACTATAGAATTTACTCCCGATTTTAATAATTATAAAGAGACTTCAAAGACTTTAACGGTTCAGGAAGCTAAGTACTACACGAGTCCCTCTAAAAGAATCGAAATTTCCGTAGTGACTGATGGAAGCTATAATGAATATGATAAAAGCATTGAACTGAAGGTAAATATTATTCCTCCTGAATATCACTATATTATTAGTTCAAGTACAATCGAGAAGGAAGTACACCTAAATGATATATATAAGGATAAAGCCATCAGTGCTGGAGGTGATTTGATTGTTACAGGGGGAAAGGTAGAGATAGGTGGGGTAGAAGAAAATAACGGAAATATATATGCTTATGGTACTTATCCTGAGAAAGTTAGACCAGGGACTTATCAAATGGGTGGAATAGTATCGGGTTATGAAAAAAACTGGTCTGATGATTTTATTGTCAGTGCTAATAACGTACATTTTCTAAATAGAAATATTGATTTACTATCTTTAGAAGATTCAGGAAATTTAATCGTTCATGGTGATGTAGCAACGAGGGCAAATATCAAGACAATGGCCCAGAATTCCAGAATAAGTATAGATGGAAATGCATACTGTGATTCTCTTATGATTGAAAGCAATTCCAGCAATTCTACAATACATGTTAGAAAGAATCTTATTATGTATGATGATTTGGAAATAAATGGACTAAATGGGACGGTTTATATTGGGGAAGAAGGAAGCTTGATCAATGGAGAAATATGGGGAGTTTTAGATGGCGATCCTGCAGGATTGTACAATGACAGGAGTAGCAGTATAATTATTAACAGCTATGAAGGAAGTGAAGAACTTAGGGCCAATAAAGTTTTCATAGGAGGAACTGCTTATATAAAGGCATATAGATACTTAGGAGAAAGTAAAAATGAAGAAAATAAGAAATATTATCAAACTGGAGAAAGTGTTTCACTAAAAAAATATTCATATATTTATCAAAACAAATTACCCTTTGAAACATATGCTGAACTTGTAGAATATGAGGATGACGAAAAAAATAAATATTACTTAGTAGAAATAACTGACGATGAGAGTTCAGGGAGTATAAGTAAAGCACAATTTAAAGCAAACCATTTTTTTGCATATGCCTATGAAAATAGAGAAACATTTGAAAATGATGACGATAGAAATAAGGTAAAGATAAATGAGCTAAGTGAAGAAACTTTAGATCAAAATTATTCATTAGGAGTAATTACTGCAAATAATAAATTTTACAATCCAGAATATTCAATGAGCCCTGAGGTTTTCTTATATGATGAGATAAAGGGAAGACCCTCAAAACTCGATGCCCTAGATAAAAATACTAATTTATTTTATAGACGGGATTACGGAGCCAATAAAAATGTAGATGAACAATTCGATCACCTTTATAAAGAGGTTCCAAACATTAAAACCGTAAATGAAACGGAAGACAAGAAAAATTTTATTTTTATTGAAACAGATAAAGTTGTAGAAGAAGATGATATGTATAAGGATATCTTTATTAATCCTCCTGAGACATTAGATATTAAGGCTATATACGGCGTAGAAAGTAAAGAGGAGCTTGAGAACTATTGTACTATTGTCAACTTTGACGAAGATGAAGAACATGTGATTGAAGGGATAATATTTACAAAGGGGAACGTATTTATCTACGAAGAGGAAAATAATGAACTTCAATTCAATGGAACTATCATAGCTAAGGGAAATGTGGTATTTTATGGAGAAGGGAAAAAAAATCTAAGGTATGATGAGAATAAGGTGCTAACCTTAATTGCTAAAAATGAAAAATTGTACGATTTTTTTTATGGAAATATAGGTAAAAAAATAAATATAACAAATAACAGTATTGACTATTATCCAGATAACCCTGAAAATTCATTTGATATCTACACTGAAAATAATGACGTTTCCAGAACAGTAATAGTAAAGGAAGATATTCCTAAGTTTGAAGGTTCTAATAAAAAGAAGACAGTAAGGACCTTTGAAATAATTTCGTGGAAAGAAATTGTGGAGGGAAGTTGATTAATATGAAGCAGAAATATCTGATTATTATTTTTATATTATTAATAGGTTTTACAGGTAGTTCCATGGCGGTAGCTGATAATTATGAGGAGCTTATAAAAAATAAGGTTATTATTATAGTAAATGGAGAAGAGTTAAACACCTTTGATCAAGTGCAAAAAGTGGATATGCCGGCATTTATATATAACGACAGGACATTACTTCCTTTAAGGACCATGTTTAGGATATTTGATATAGTTCCCAAATGGAATCCTAAGAACAGGTCAATTACAGCTGAAGGACAAAACAAAAAAATTTGGCTTCAGATAGATAATGAGAATGTAAAGGTTAATGAGCAAAATATGAAAATAGATGTGCCAGCTAAAATATTTAATAACAGGACCTACGTACCCGTAAGATTTATTTCAGAAACCTTTGGGATTCAGCCAATTTGGGATGGGGTAAAGAGAAGAGTAATAATTAATACTTTAGAAAAGAACATTTTTTTAAAAGATTTTAATGTAAGTTTCAAGGCAAAAGACGAAGTGGACTTTGGTCAGCCTGTAAAATTAAGGGATTCTATGTATCAGATCATGTCAAAAAGTCGACCTGGCACTAAGATATATATTGTCAAACATAGTGAAAAAATAGATAAAACATTATTGAAGATAACTGCTGAAATCCCTTTAAAGACAGAAGACTTCACTGAAATCAGTAAAATAGATAATAGAAATATTTACTACGGCGAATATTTGAACAGGCTGGAAAATACAAAAACAGGTATATTTTTAACAGCTCTAGATAAAAGCACATTGATATGGTACTTTTATGGAATGGATTTTGATTCAGCTAAGGAAATAGTAGAAAGTATTTATTAAAAGAAAGGAGGGGTACTGTGAAAGAGCTTAAGGTAAGAAAGTCGATGAGGTTAATAATTGTTGCAGTGACGCTACCATTAATATTTAATTTGTTTTTTATAACAGTAAATGCAAATAAAAATGGTAAAGAACTGGAAATTAAGGACGATTTTAATGATGATCGAATAGATAAAAGTCTGTGGAACATTGTTTTCGGTTCTTGGATAGAAGAAAATCATTTAATTCATTCTGAGGATTATTGGCTTCTTAATCCTAAATATCTTAAACTAAAGGAAAATTTATCAAATTATTCTAAATATGAAATTTCCCTGGACATTGTACCTACTCCTATTGACTACAATAATGAATACACCGATGGAGGCGTTATTTTCGGACAGAATATAAACAAGGGATATGGAATATATTTGGATACTGTAGACAAAAGTTTAGTTCTTTATGAAAGGGACAATTTATGGGAAGAGAATTATTTAATAGATAAAACTATAGATGAAATGAAGAAAGATGGAAGTTACAGGTTAAAGCTTGAACTCAATAAAAATAAAAAGGATAAATATGACCTTGAATTAAAAGTAATAGACCTATCCGACAATAATGTGATTTATTGGCAGATAAAGGAAAACTTAGATTTACATTTTAATGATCTGTTTCTTTATAGCACGTGGGGTAGATGGTCTTCCTTTGATAACTTCCAGTTAAAAGCTGATAGAGAAGATGCTTCAGTGTATCCCCCAGCTGATTTTACCGTGATTCAGGAGGGTGATGAGCTTAAACTGACCTGGAAGATAGACGATAGTAAAGTAACGGGATTTGAAATTTTTTATTCCGATGATGGATCAATTGATGAAGAGGACATAATTCGTGTAGTTAATAAACATGAAAGAAGTTATAATATTGATGTTAGTGATGAAATGATAGAATCAGAAAATATAATATTGGGCATAAGGTCGAAAAAAGGAAATGACAGAAGTAAGATAGTAACTGACTCGATTTTTTTAATGGAAAAACCCAAGGAGTTTAAATATATAAACTATGGGGATTTTGTAGAGTTTAGATGGGAACACGTTGAGGGAGCAGTTAAATATATTTTGTATGATGAAAATGGGAATCCTCTAACTGATGAAAATGGAAATGTCATTGAGACATTAGAAAACAAAATAAATTATAAAAGTATGAGAGAAAATTTAGACTTCTCCAAGTTTACTGTGGTGGCTTATAATGTAAATAATGGATACAGCCCACCTTCGGATTACCCGGAAGAAATAGTCCTTGAAAGGGTCGAAAACTTTGAAGTTGTTCAAGAAGGGAGCCTGTATAGTCTCCAATGGAATAGTTTGCCTTTATCACTTGGATATGAATTATACAGTGGAATAACAGAGGAATCTATGGTAAAGCTCAACCAAGACTTGATTATTGGAACCAGTTACCAATATAACATTTCAGAGGATGATTACGACAGTACTAGATATTTTAAGATAAGGGCTAAGCTTATTCCGGAGACAGATATAGAGTATTCGGGCTATTCTGAGGTAATTGGGTTTAGACCTATAAAGAAACCTGAAATAATACAGTCTCCTGGTGATTATGAAGCTGAGTCCGGCGAAACCCTGATTTATCAAATAAAGGTTTACAAGTCTGATTTACCGGCAGACCTGATCATTGAAGCAGGCGACAATTTAGAACTCACAAATGTTTATTATAATGATACACAACTTCAATTCACAACAGAAGGTCACAAATATAAAATTGATTTGTCAAGAATAGATACGGAGGTACTAGAAGTACAATTAGAAATCAAAGCCGTAAATATGACAGAAGATAATATTAATACGAGTTTTAAAATCTATACTGTAGGATATAAAGATAGTGGAGATAAATTTGTCTATAGAACCGCAACCGTATCATCGAATATAACAATAGAGGCTTTAGAAGATGTAGGTAATATTGAACTGGGATTAATAGATAGAGAAGACCAAAGTTTCATTACAGATTCTGAACAGTCAATTTTTTACGGAGAAGAGTTAGGACTGAAATCAATATTTAATTTTAACTCCGGTAATATATATAATCCTATTATTAAATTTACGCTAGGCTATAATCAACTATTTAAATTCAAATTTCCGGAACCAGTTATAGTAGATGAAACTGGAAATGGGTTGAATTATAGTGCAGTTTATATAAAAAATGATGATAGCTTGGTGATTTTAATAAAACCTGCTCTTAGCGATGATAGATTTTTAAAAAATACTGATTACGAAGTAAAACTTCTGACAAATGTGATATCAATAAGTAAAGATGAGATTAGAGATATAGCAGATTCGAAAGGTAAACCATTGTGGAAAATTCCTTATATAATTAGAGATATAATCGAAGATGAAGACAAATTATCTTTAAATATTAAAATGCAGTTATTATGGAATGCTACTCCGAAAATGACAAATGCCAATGACAGGGACCGCTCATCTCAAATAAGAGAGATTAAGCTAAAGCTTGAAAATATGGATGAATTACCTGGAGCCTTTTAAGCTAAAAATCATTATCAAAGGATGTGGTTAAGTGTTTCTAAAAAATTATATGGAAGTAGCTGTAGAGCATGTACTGCCTAACCTACTAAAGGCATTTGGTAAAATATGTACCTGTGATAAATGTATTATGGATATAAAAGCCATAGCTCTGAATAACTTAAAACCACATTATGTAGTTACTGATAAGGGAGAGCTATACTCAAAAGTCAATGAAATGGAAGTACAGTTTCAAACTGATGTAATGAAGGCATTGATAGATGCTATAGCAATAGTATCACAAAATCCTAGACATTAGAATAAGGTGGAAAAGATGAAAAAAAACATTGTGCTTATAGGGTTTATGGGGACTGGAAAGACTACAGTAGGTAAAAAAGTAGCAGAAAAAATAAGTTTAAGCTTTATTGATTCCGACGAGGAAATAGTAAAAAAGTCTGGAATGTCAATCAATGAAATATTTAATAGGTTTGGGGAAGAATACTTTAGAAAAATTGAAGGAGAAGTAATTGAAGAATTATCGAACCTAGAAGGATATGTGATATCTACTGGAGGAGGTATAGTAAAAAATCAAGAGAATATTTTGAATTTAAAAGGAAAAGGAGCAATTATTTATCTTAATGGCAGTGCAAAAAAAATCGAAGAAAACATAAAAAAGGATGCTGATAACAGACCTTTACTTAAGACTGATAATGTTTTAAATAAAATTATTTCTCTACTAGAGGAAAGAAAAGATTTGTACAGAAAAGCTATGGATTTTGAAATAATTATTGATAGTCTTTCAGTTGATGAGGTTGCTGAAAAAGTTATAGATATATACAGAAGTATATGATCTACTATATAGAGTACTCATGTACTCTATAATTTTGTGTTTAATGAACAAAAACATGAAAATAATATAACTTAGAATAAATTGTATTCAAAAGCGTGTTTTTATGTTATGATATTATTGTAATTTTTTAGTAGGAAGTGAAAAATACTAATGAAAAGATATAAAATACTTGTTTTAAACGGCCCAAATCTTAATATGCTTGTATGCTTGGCATAAGAGAAAAAACATCTATGGAAGGACTACACTTGCTGATATCAACTACATGATTGAATGTGAAGCAGAAAGATTAAACATTGAAATCGATTTTTTCCAATCATACGTTGAAGGGAAGTTTATAGATCTATAGATCGTATACATGGAGCTATAAATAGATATCACGGAATCATAATTAATCCCGGGGCTTATACCCATTACAGTATAGCGATAAGGGATGCAATTTCTTCTATAAATTTACCAGTTACAGAAGTGCATTTATCAAATGTTCATAGCAGAGAAGAATTTAGAAAAAAATCTGTAATTGCTCCTGTATGCATAGGTCAGATAAGTGGATTTAAAGAGTACAGTTACATACTTGGACTATATGCTCTTCATAATATTTTGAATGATAAAAATGGGGGTATGTAAGTGAAGAATAATTTGGATAGATTTAGAGAAAAGCTGATACAGGAAGGATTAGACGGTGCCGTAGTATATAAACCTGAAAATAGGAGATACCTAAGCGGGTTTACCGGTTCATCGGGATATGTGGTAGTTACTAGAGATAAAAATTTATTTATTACTGATTTTAGATATGTAGAACAGGCCTCAAAACAGTGTGAAGGTTTTGAAGTATTAAAGCATACTGAAGATAGGACAGTTTATGATATTCTCAATGAATTGAATGTAGACAAGCTTGGATTTGAGGAAGAGTTTGTAACCTTTATGCAATATGAAAAATTCAATAATAAATTACAGGATATGGAGCTTGTTCCCCTAAAAGGAATTATAAACAAGCTCAGAATGATTAAATCTGATGATGAAATAAAAAAAATTGAGAAAGCAGCTAATATTGCAGATGAGGCATTTAAACATATATTAGACATAATAAAACCTGGCATTACTGAGTGGGAAGTTTCTCTAGAACTTGAAGGTTTTATGAAAAAAAGTGGTGCTACAGGAACTTCCTTTGAGAGTATTGTTGCATCCGGGAAGCGATCCTCACTGCCCCATGGTGTAGCGTCTCAAAAAGTCATTGAAAAGGGAGATTTTGTTACTTTAGATTTTGGATGTGTATATGATGGATATTGCTCCGACATGACGCGAACCATTGTTATAGGTAAGGCCTCCGATAAACAAAAGGAAATATATGAGATAGTTTTAGAGGCACAGGAATCTGCATTAAAATATATTAAATCAGGCATAAAAGGATTTGAGGCAGACAAGATTGCTAGAGAAATAATTAATGATGAAGGATATGGAGAATATTTTGGACACGGACTGGGTCACGGAGTTGGCTTGGAAGTCCATGAAGCTCCAAGACTATCACCTATAGGTAAAGATACACTTGAAACTAACATGGTAGTTACTGATGAGCCAGGAATTTACATACATGATTTTGGTGGAGTAAGAATCGAGGATTTAGTAGTAGTTACAAAGGATGGGTGCAAAGTTTTATCGAAGTCGCCTAAGAATTTAATTGAACTTTAAATCAATATATCAATTATAATTTAATCAATTTAACAATTATCAAAAATTTGGAGGGATATTAAATGATTTCAGCAGGAGATTTTAGAAAGGGAGTAACCTTTGAAATTGATGGAGAACCATTTGTAGTTGTTGACTTTCAGCATGTAAAACCTGGAAAGGGAGCGGCCTTTGTGAGAACAAAGTATAAAAGCTTGATTTCAGGAACTATCAGAGAACAGGCATTTAATCCAAATGATAAGTTTCCAAGAGCCCATATAGAGACAAAGGAAATGCAGTATTTATATAATGATGGTCAACTTTACTATTTTATGGATAACGAAACTTATGAACAAATACCTCTTACTTATGAGCAGGTAGAGGATGCGATAAAGTATATCAGAGAAAACGATAGTGCTACCGTTAAGTTTTATAAAGGAAGATGTTTTCAAGTGGAAGCTCCAAACTTTGTTGAGCTGGAGGTTGTGGAAACAGAGCCTGGAGTAAAGGGAGATACTGCCACTAACGTAACTAAAAGAGCAAAACTTGAAACTGGAGCAGAGGTACAGGTACCTTTATTTGTAAATGAAGGCGATAAAATCAAAGTAGATACTAGAACAGGTGAGTATTTATCTAGGGCATAATGGTAATAATATAAAAGATTAAAAACAAAGGAGGGTTCTTATGAGTTATCTAAATGAAAGGGTTTCTTATCTAAAAGGCTTGGCAGAGGGTATGGAACTGGATTCTAATACAAAAGAAGGCAAGCTTCTGCTACATATAATAGAAGTGCTTGGAGATTTTGCCGATACTATTGAGGCCATGGATGAGGAATTAGGCGAAATGGATGAATACGTTGAAGCAATAGACGAAGACTTGTCAGATTTAGAAGATGAAGTTTATTCAGAATATGATGAATTTGATGATGATTATGATGATTTTCAAGAAGTTGAATGTCCAGAATGTGGAGAAACGATTTTTATAGATGATGATGTGTTTTTAGATGATGAAGATTGTAATGAGATTGAAATTAGCTGTCCCAATTGTGATAAGACAATTTATTTAACAAGTGACTGTCATTGTGGGTGTGACGAAGAAGAATAAGAAATTAAAATGAATATACTTATCAAATCCGGTACATTGTGTATCGGATTTTTCTTTTTTTGACAAAAAAAACAAGCATAAATTTAAAAAACAAAAATAATATTTAATAACAAGGGAGGGACATGTCGTGGAAAAACTAAAAGATGAAAAAATTACTTTTAAGAAAAACAATAGAATAAATCTTAGAGAAGTAAATTTCAATGAAATATTGGAGATTTTACCAATCAAACTAAGAAATTTATTAAAGAATATTTCACCTGACCTAATTAATGAAATAGAAGAAATTAGATTAAGAGTTGACAAGCCATTGATAATTAATGCAAGGGGACAAGATTATTTTGTTACAAATGATGGGAAGGCTACTAGAATACAACATAAAATAATTATGGTAAACAAATTTGACGTTGATACTAGTTTCCAACTAGTTACCAATTATTCAGCCTATGCACTTGAAGAAGAAATTAAAAATGGATTTATAACCATAAAAGGAGGACATAGAATCGGTATATCAGGTAAGACAATTATAGAAAAGGGAAGTGTAAAGACCATTAAGGATGTATCAGGATTAAATGTCCGAATTTCTCGAGAAAAAATAGGATGCGGAGAGAAGATAATAAAGTACTTGATTGAATCAAGTGATTCTATATACAATACCTTAATAATTTCACCACCACAATGCGGCAAAACAACGATTTTACGAGATATTATAAGGCTTATTAGTAATGGAGTTCCTCAATATAATTTTAAAGGTATTAATGTTGCAGTTGTAGATGAAAGATCTGAAATAGGGGGATGTTACAATGGTGTTCCTCAAAAAGATATTGGAATCAGAACGGATATATTGGATGGTTGTCCCAAGGCTCAGGGAATGATAATGTTAATTAGATCTATGTCACCAAGGGTAATTGCCACTGATGAAATTGGAAGAGATGAAGACATATACGCCTTAAAGGAAGCTATAAATGCAGGTGTTAAGTTTATTACAACTATACATGGTGACAGTATTGAAGAGGTATGCAGGAGAAATAATATATCAGAACTTATTGAAAACAAGGCATTTGAAAGGATAATAGTGTTATCAAACAGGCCTAAAGTTGGAACAGTTAGAAAGATCATAGATTATAAAAGGAATAGAGTTCTGAATGATATGCTCCTATTTGATAGGGGGGATTTCTTTGCAACTTAAGATTGTTATTTGTGGAATTTTGCTATTTTCTTCCAGTGTTGTAGGATATCTTTTTTCATTACGATATAGTTTAAGAGTCAAACAGATAAGTTACCTTCAAAACTCCCTAAAGGGTTTAGAAACTGAAATATTATACTACTCTACACCTTTGCCTATGGCAATGCAAAAAACAGCTTGTAGATGCAACAAAAGCATATCGGGTATTTTCGATGAAACATTTAGACTACTTAACAGTAGGAACGGATACAGTATAGAGGAAGCATGGAAAAGTGCTGTTTTAAAACAAATCAATAATACTTCCCTAACCAAAGAAGATGCTGAGATTATTATTGGATTTGGAAAGGACCTAGGGGTAGGAGATAAAGAGGTTCAAAAAAGTCACTTTAGATTTATTAATATACTTTTGGATGAACAAAAGAACAAGGCAGTATATGAGCAAAATAAGAATGGGAAGATGTGTAATAGATTAGGAATTTTACTTGGTTTAGCAATAGTAATAATATTGATTTAATTAGGAGGGGTATTATGGCAATTGACATAAATATGATTTTCAAAATTGCAGCTATAGGAATATTAGTTTCAGTACTGAACATGGTTTTAAAGCATTCAGGAAGAGAAGAAATGGCTATGATGACTACAATAGCTGGATTGATAATAGTGCTCTTTATGATTATAAATATTATTAATAATTTATTTTCAACGGTGAGAACAATGTTTGAAATTTACTAATAAAAGGTGTGGTCATATGGAAATTTTCAAGATCGTTGGACTTGGAATTACAGCAACTATATTATCAGTGATAATAAAACAATATAAACCCGAATACGGAATACATATAAGTATTGCAACAGGAGTAATAATTTTTTTGCTGATTGTTGGAAAGTTAGCATCAATTTTAAAAGTAATGGAACAGTTAACAAATAAAATGGAAATCGATCTTATATATGTAAAGTCTATTTTTAAAATAATAGGTATAGCATATATTTCTGAGTTTGGAGCCCAGGTTTGTAGAGATTCAGGTGAAGAATCAATAGCTTTAAAAATAGAGTTTGCAGGTAAAATATTAATAATGGTATTAGCCTTGCCAATTTTATTGTCTGTTTTAAATTTAATAGTCAAATTGATCCCTTAGGATGTGAGCTAATGAAAAAGAAGGTATTAATTTTATTAATTTCCATTGTATCTATGATATTATCTAGCACGGCTTATGGACTTGAAAAAGATAGCAAAATAGAAAAAGTGACTGATGAATTAATCCTGCAGCAGCTAGACTCCTTAGATATATCGGAGATTGAAGGGCTTATAGATAAAATGAATAATGATAAGTTGGTAAGTATGCCAAAGATTGACATAAAGTCTATGATAATTTCTTTTGTAAAGGGAGAAGCCGATTTTACGGTAAAGAGTGTTCTGGCAAGTATAGTTAAAAGACTTTTTAAAGAAATAGTAATAAATTCAAAACTACTATCTCAGTTGATGTTTATTTCGATATTATGTGCTATTTTAAATAATTTAAGCAATTCTTTTGGAAATAGTGTAACGGGAGAAATAGCCTTTTACGGATGCTATTTAATCATAGTTGGAATAGCTATAAAAAGTTTCATAGTTGCAATGAATATAGGTCAAGTAGCTATAGATAACATGGTTAGTTTTATGCAGGCTTTGATACCGGTTTTACTTACACTTTTAATAGCAGTTGGAAGCATAACGGCCTCGGCAATATTCAAACCGATAATTGTAGCTTCAATAGGAATAACAAGTACCATAATAAAGGACATAATAATACCACTTATCTTATTTACGGCTGTATTGTCAATAATTAATAACTTCACATCAAAAATTCAAATTTCAAAGCTTGCCACATTATTAAAACAAATTAGTATAGGGCTAATAGGTTTAATATTGACTTCTTTCTTAGGCGTAATATCAATTCAGGGCGTATTAGCATCAAGTGTCGATGGAGTAACTTTAAGAACTGCCAGATTTGCAATGGATAGATTCATTCCCATAGTAGGAGGGTTTATGTCAGAAGCAATAGATGCAGTTTTTGGCTGTTCACTGCTTTTGAAAAATGCAATTGGGGTAGTAGGGTTAATACTTATATTGATGATAATATCATTACCAATTTTAAAAATATTGTCATTAATTTTTATATATAAAATTACAGCAGCGTTAATTGAACCTATAACAGATAAAAAAATAGTAGATTGTCTAAATGATATGAGTAGTTTACTGACCGTTCTATGTGCAACCGTTGTTTCAGTAGCCATAATGTTTTTTATTGCAGTAACTGCAGTAGTAGGGGCAGGTAACATTACTGCAATGATAAGGTAGGTGAGTGTATGATAGAAATATTAAAGATTTGGATTATAAATATTATTACAATAATAGTATTTATTAGTTTTATAGAGATACTTATGCCAAATAGCAAGATGAAAAAATATCTAAATCTAGTACTGGGTTTTATAGTAATGCTTGTCATATTAAATCCTTTAATAAATATTATTAATAGTAAGGTAGATCTAGAGGATGAGTTTTACAAGATTTCTAGAGATTTAAAAAAAGAAGAATATGTTTTTGTATCAAATAATATTGAAAACAAACAAAAACAACAGTTGATTTCACTATATGAAGATAGGCTTAAGACCGATGTAGTAAACAGGATAGAAAGCAAATATGATGTGAATGTTCTAGAAATAGACATAAATTTGGAAAAAAGCGAAGAAAATCTTGGAGAAATAAAAAAGCTTAAGCTGTCGGTAATAGAAAAAGAAAAAGTAATACCTATAGTAAAAATAGATATTTTTAAAGATGAAAATGATGAAGAGTCTGAAAAACACGGAGTAGATATGGAGCTAAAGGAAAAAATAAGAAAAGATATTTCAAATATATACAATGTTAAAAACACTAGAATAATAGTCAATTAAACAATCAAATGGCAAAGGGGGATTATAATGGATTTTTTTAATAAAATAAAGAAAATGTTAACTGATGGCGATATTAAAAAAACTATTTCTAATTTTATTGCAATTATAATTGTCTGTATTATTTTATTAATTTCATGGGGTGTATTTTTCCCTGAAAAAAAAGAAGCGGAGACGGCAGTAGAAAATGAAAATATAAAAAACATATCAATGGAAAAAAGTGAAAATAGCATTAACTATAATGAAAGTTTAGATCGAAGATTAGAAGAAATATTAGGACATATAAGTGGAGTAGGAGAAGTAGAAGTTATGATTACATACGAGACTAGTGAAGAGGTTGTTCCAGCTTTAAACGTTACGAAATCTCAGCAGACTACCCAAGAAAGTGATAAACAAGGAGGAACGAGAACTATAAAGCAGGAAAATATTTCTGAGAACGTTGTTACTATAAACAGTGAAAATTATAAAAATTCTCCAATAGTAATAAAGGAAATTAAGCCGGTTGTAAGGGGGGTAATAGTTGTTGCTGAGGGAGCAGGAAATCCGGAGGTTAAAAATCAATTAATAGAAGCTGTAACAACAATCTTTCAAATTAAAAGTCATAAAGTAAAGGTATATGATCGAAACTAAAGGAGGAAGGAATAATGTTCAATATGAAATTTGATAAAAGAAAAATAATAATATTGTCATTGGTATTTGTTCTAATTTCAATCAGCTATTTGAATTATATGATTAATAAGCAATCTATACTGGAAACATCTTCAGAATTCACAGAATATGAAGAAAATAAATTATCGACTATGGAAGCTAAAGAAAAATCAGATGATATTATAATTCAGCAAAATATTTCTGAGGATGGAAAAGATACATCATCAATTACTATGGTTGCTGATGACTCTAGCATAGTAGATAGCAAAGAGAACAATTTAAGTGACATAGTTGCAGCATCTAACTCTAATATAGAAGAAACTCTTTTAAATGATGAAATGAGCAAATCCGCATACTTTCTACAGGCAAAAATAGATGTAGAAATGGAAAGGGAGAAAACTATTGAAAGATTCGATGAGATAATTAATAATAAAATGGTAGATGAACAATCCAGAAAAAACGCTGTCCAAAGGAAAATGAGCTTAATTGATACAATGAATAAAGAAAAGATTATAGAAAGTCTTATCAAAGGAAAAGGGTTTGAGGATGCAGTTGTTTTTATTACAAATGAAAGTGTATATGTCACTGTTCTTTCAGAAAAACTAAGTAATGTAGACGTTGCAAAAATATTGGATATTGTAACTAGAGAAACAGATGTTTCAATTGACAATATAAAAATCCAAAATAAATAATGGATTTAATTGTAAACAAAAAAGCATTTTGATATAATATTCATTAATAAAGGAAAATGGAGGTAATAATATGGAAAATAATCCACAAATAGATAATTCAGAATATGGACAAGTAAAAATATCGGACGAAGTTGTCGGTATTATAGCAGGTCTAGCCGCTTCTGAAGTGGAAGAAATAACTGAAATGAGCGGAGGTTTTGCCGGTAATATTTCCGAGATACTGGGAAGAAAAAGCCATTCGAAAGGTGTAAAGGTTGAGGTAGACGAAGAAGAGGCTGCTATAGATTTATATGTTATTGTAGATTATGGCGTAAAGATACCGGAGGTAGCCTGGAAAGTTCAGGAAAAGGTAAAGAATGCCATCGAAAATATGACGGGACTTAAAGTTGTGGAAGTAAATATACATGTACAGGGCGTTAACATTCCAAAGAAGGAAAAAGAGGAAGCAGAAAACGAAGAATAAATAAACATAAGAGTGACACTTAGAACTAACTCTCTTAAAGTAGAGGGTTAGTTTATGTTTTTTATTACTGTAAATACATTTTATAATGGGATTAGTAAAAAATAAATGGTAAGTTTATTAAAATACAATTATCATCAAAGTAAAAAGTAGTTACGAGGAGGATCTGAATGAGTAGAAGAATTGCTAGAGAAACTGTTATGCAGGTTTTTTATCAGATGGAAATTCAAAAGAGTTTTGATTCCCAAATAGCCCAAAAATTTGTTGATGGAGTAATAGTGGACGAAAAGGATAGACAATATGTTGATGATATTGTAAAATTTTTTTTGCAAAACAAAAGTATTATTGATGGAAATATTTCTCACAACTTAAAGGATTGGGATATAGATAGAATTTCAAAGGTAGACCTTTCGATATTACGGGTAGCAGCAACAGAAATACTTTTTAAGGAAGATATTCCCGAGAAAGTGTCAATTAATGAAGCTGTTGAACTTGCTAAAAGATATGGTTCTGATGATTCACCGGCATTTATCAATGGGGTATTAGATGCGCTGTCTAAAACTAAAGGTTAAATAATGTGCAGATATTCATTAGGTGTTGATACTAGTTGTTATACCACATCTATCGCTGTATTGGATAATAATAGAAAGTTAATTGTGGACAGAAGAAAGCTTCTGGAAGTAAAAAAGGGAAAGCGAGGTCTAAGACAGTCGGAAGCCCTATTTCAACATATAAATAATCTGCCGGTGTTTTTTAAAGAACTGTCTGATGAAGTTGATATTACTAGGATAAGGAAGATTTGCTGTACAAATAAACCAAGAAATGTAGAAAATTCGTATATGCCTGTTTTTACAGCAGGAGTTTCCTTTGCTAAAACTATTTCTTCTATTTTAGATGTTGAATATGAAGAATATAGTCATCAGGAAGGACATATTGAAGCCGCTAGGTGGTCAGCTCAAACATTGGATAGCGATAACTTTTTAGCCCTCCACATTTCCGGTGGAACTACAGAGATTGTAATGGCAAGGAAAAATAACAATAGATATAATATAGATATCATTGGAGGAACTAAGGATATTAGCGCAGGTCAACTCATAGATAGGTCAGGGGTGGCTATGGGATTGAGTTTTCCATCTGGAAAGGAAATGGAAAAAATTTCCCAAAGAGGGACCTTGGGTAAAATCAAACTGCCTATAAGTACTGATGATACCTATATTAATTTTTCCGGTGTTGAAACTTTTGTAAAGAGAATGATTCAAAGAGGAAATGAAAACAATGGTGACATAGCAATAGCTTTATTCGAATGTATATGCAAGTCTTTATATTACATTATTTATAAGGCCTGTATAAAAACCGAAATTAATGAAGTTTTATTAGCAGGAGGAGTTGCATCAAATAAATTTATAAGAGATAATTTATATAGGGATTTAAGCTCAAAGGGTATTAATTTGCATTTTGGTGAAGAAAAATTTTGTACTGATAATGCAGTAGGTACTGCTCTATTAGGTATATATTAAACTGGAGGTTATTATGAAGGGAAAAATAATTGATGGAAGAAAAATTTCTAAGGACTTATTAAATGAAATAAAAGAAAAAATAAATACTCTGTCAAGTAATCAAGGTATCGTTCCCGGACTGGCAGTCATATATGTAGGTGATGATAAGGCATCTAATATTTATGTCGAAAGTATTATAAAGAAGTGTAAAAAAGTAGGACTATATAGTGAAAAATATAATCTTCCTAAGGATACCAAGGAAAAATAGAAACAAAAAAATTAATGGCATAATAGTACAGTTTCCTATAGCTGAGGGAATTGATGAAAATAAGATCAAGTGGGCTGTTTCCGAACAAAAGGATGTAGACTGTATTAATCCCATAAATGTAGGACGTTTATATACTAATTCCGTTGGATTTATTCCCTGTACACCTAAAGGAGTAATAAAGCTTATAAAAAGTACAGGTGAAAATTTGGCAGGTAAAAAGGCAGTTGTTGTGGGTCGAAGTAATATAGTAGGGAAGCCCGTTGGAGAACTTTTATTAAAAGAAGATCTTACAGTTTCCATATGCCATTCAAAAACTAGAAATCTAGAGGAATATTTGTTAAAAGCAGATGTAGTTGTTGCCGCAGCAGGGCGACCAAATCTGGTTAAAGGACGTATGATAAAAGAAGGTTCAATAGTGATAGATGTAGGGACTAACGTAGTAGATGGCAAATTGGTGGGCGATGTTGAGTTTGAAAAAGCTGCAGACAAAGCAGCGTTTATCACGCCCGTACCTGGTGGCGTTGGACCTATGACTATAGCTATGTTGTTAGAAAATACCTTGGAGGCATGTTTAAGACAATGCGAATTAAAACTTTAACCGTAACAGAACTAAGCAGTTATTTAAAAAGGATACTGATAAACGATCCTATATTAAATAACCTATCTATAAAAGGAGAAATATCAAATTTTAAACTTCACAATAGTGGTCATGCTTATTTTTCAATAAAGGACTCAGACAGTAAACTGAAATGTGTAATGTTTCATAGTGATTTTAAAAAGTTAGCTTTCCTGCCCCAGAATGGGATGAAGGTAATAGTTAAAGGCTATATATCTATATATGAAAGAAACGGTGAGTATCAATTATATGTAAGCGATTTAAAGGAAGAAGGAATTGGGGATTTGTATTTAGCTTTTACAAAGTTAAAAGACAAGCTTGGCAAGGAAGGATATTTCGATGAGGAAAATAAGAAAAGAATACCTTTTTTTCCAAAGAAAATTGGAGTAATAACTTCACCAACAGGAGCAGCAATAAGAGACGTTATTTCGGTAATTACCAGAAGAAATAATTATGTTGATATTTTAGTTTATCCTGTTTTAGTCCAAGGTGATAGGGCAAGTATTCAAATTGCTGAAGGAATACGTAAATTAAATAGTATAGATGATATAGATTTGATTATTTTGACAAGAGGTGGGGGGGCTATAGAAGAACTTTGGCCATTTAATGAAGAAATAGTAGCCAAAAGCATCTTTCTTTCACGAAAGCCTGTTATTTCAGCAGTTGGACATGAAACAGACTTTACCATATCAGATTTTGTAGCAGATTTAAGGGCTCCTACGCCATCTGCTGCCGGGGAGCTGGCGGTTCCGACTATCCATGAAATCAAAGATACTTTAGAGTATATGCAAAACAGTCTTAAAACTAATCTAATAAGTCAAGTAAGAAATTATCAAAGCATATTAAATAACTATGGTGAAAATAGGATGAAAAAATATTTGCTTTTTAAAATAAAGAAAGAGCAGCAAACGATAGACTACTTGCATACTAACATGAGTAGAACGTTGAATAAAAAAACAGAAATATTAAAGGAAATGCTACATGCTTTAGGTGATAATCTAAACAGTTTAAGTCCTCTTTCAACAATTTCAAGAGGTTATGCCATATTACAAAATGAAAAGCGAGATACAACTATAACCGATATTGAAGAGGTAAAATTAGGAGATAAGGTTAATGTATTGCTTAAAAATGGATTATTAAAATGTAATGTTGAAAATATAGAGAAAGGGGAAGGATTATTTGGTAGATAACAAAGAGCCAGCTGGAGAAAAGACCTTTGAATCCAATCTGAATAGATTAAAAGAACTTGTGAGTGTCCTTGAAGAGGGAAATCTTTCCTTAGAGGAGTCCCTAAAATTTTTTGAAGAAGGAATCAGGATTTATAGAGAGTGCAATGAAGTTTTAAATAAAGCTGAACAAAAAATTACACTGTTATTATCTGAAGATAATGATGTGGCAAGAGAAGTGCCCTTTAGCATAGAAGAGGAGGAGTAGTATGGATTTCAAAAATAAACTTTTGACAAAAAAGAAAAAAGTTGATGAGGTATTAAAACAGTACTTTCCTCCCAAAACTAGTTTGCATAAGACCATATTTGAATCTATGTCTTATAGTATCAATGCAGGCGGCAAAAGATTGAGACCTATACTGGCATTGGAAGTATGTGAAATGTTAGGAGGAAAAACTGAAGATGTGATGCCTTTTGCATGTGCTATAGAAATGATTCATACATATTCTTTGATTCATGACGATTTGCCTGCTATGGATGACGATGACTATAGAAGGGGTAAACCCACAAATCACAGGGTGTATGGTGAAGGAATTGCTGTCTTAGCAGGAGATGCTTTGCTTAACTTGGCATTTGAAATTATGCTGGGTAAAATAATCAGCTATGATTTTGGAGACAACAGAGGGATAAGGGCTGCATATGAGATTGCCAAGGCTGCAGGAGTCAACGGGATGATCGGTGGACAGGTAGTGGATTTAGAGTCCGAGGGAAAAAAGGTTTCCAAAGAAACTTTAGAATTCATACATTTACACAAGACTTCTGCACTGATAGAAGCTTCGGTAAAAGCAGGAGCAATAATAGGAGAGGCATCGAAAGAGGAGTACAAGGCCTTAGAAGATTATGCCAGATCTATAGGGTTAGCTTTTCAGGTGGTAGATGATATACTTGATGTAATAGGAAATGAAGAAAAACTTGGGAAAAAGGTAGGCAGTGATATGCAAAAGGATAAATCTACCTATCCTTCATTATATGGGATAGAAAAATCAAAAGAAATAGCAAAGAATTTAATAACTCGAAGTTTGGAGGTATTGGAAGTATTTGATGATAGAGCGAACTTTTTAAGGGAATTATCAAAGTATCTAGCAATTAGAGAAAATTAAATTAAGGAGGAAATTAAGTGACATACTTAAAAGAGGTTTTTAACAATGATGTTTTTAATGTATCGCTTACCTCCTGGTTTATAGCACAGACATTAAAGGTAATTATTACACTGCTAACTCAAAAGAAGCTAAACTTATATAGATTCGTAGGTTCCGGTGGAATGCCTAGTTCTCATTCTTCTATGGTAATGGGACTATCTACCGCTGTAGGCCTTAAAACTGGATGGTCATCTATACAATACGGTTTATCTTTAGTTTTTGCACTAATTGTTATGTATGATGCTTCTGGAGTAAGACGTGCAGTAGGAAAACAGGCAATTATATTAAATAAAATATTAGAGGACAAGCAAAAGCATAAACATATTGGAGAGGGGCGTCTCAAGGAACTAGTAGGTCATACCCCTGTTGAGGTATTTGCTGGTGCATTGCTGGGCATATTAATTGCCAATATTATGATTTGAAAAACCAATTAATATATGTTATAATATCTTTCACACTTGAGGGGTGCAGTATTCTAGTCAGAGCTGCTAATTCTGAAGGCGGGGCTAAAAATCCGTCAAAGGGCACATCGATGAAGTTCCTGGTACTGGCTTGTGACGCCCAGTCAGGGGTTGGTGCTGGGAGTAAGGATTAGGGGGCGATCCACAATGGCATGTGGGCGATGACCCTCTATCCGTGGAGACCTAAATTAACATCAGCTGTTGATTTAGGATTAACCTGCAGTGTGGTGGTTCGTCTGCTACATGCAGTGTAGCCTGCCTTGAGTGGAATAGGTGGATGAATAAGATTCTGCTTTTATACTATGGGCCCATAGTATAAAAGTATTGCTATTCTAAACCTATTCTGCAAAAGAGGCTAGGAATTAGCGTGCCTGTCGAGGAAAACTCCTAGACTGTTCCATTATGGAGGTATATTAAGGATTACAGTGCGGACTTAGTGGTAATCTAGTTTTATATTTGGCGACAATATAAATACGGGTTTAAAGGGAAACCGCTGATCACTAGACCTAAGCCGCAAAGTTTACTTAATATACTACCCTCGAGTGAGATATACTGATGGCTTTTGCTATCAGTATTTTTATAATATAGGGAAACTTTACTTCCTATAACTATAAAGAAATAGACTAAGGTGTGTATGAACTTGAAAGAAAATGACCGAAAAAATAATAGAATAATTAGGTTTATAAAAAATTTTAAAAGGTATAATACTAAATGGGTCATTAATATAACAATATTAACATTTGGATTAGCAATAGCTATAAGCTTTATTTCTGAAGCATTACTCAGAAATGTTTCAATATATATAGCCTTTGTAGTTTTAATTGTTATAGTGTTTATAGGAATACTATTTGATTTGATTGGAATTGCTGTAGCTACAGCTAAAGAAAAACCTTTTAACGCAATGGCATCAAAGAAAATTCATGGTGCCAGGTATGCAATAAAGCTGATTAAAAATGCTGGTCCCGTATCAAATTTCTGCAATGATGTTATTGGAGACATAGCCGGTATAATTAGTGGAGCTGCGGGAGCAATAATATTAATACAAATAAGTGAGATTTATGATAATATTAATACAGCTGTATTTAGTATAATACTGAGCGGGATAGTAGCTGCCATAACTGTTGGAGGGAAGGCTTTAGGAAAGGAAATAGCCTTAAGAAATTCCAAGGAAATAGTTTTTTTTGTAGCTAAAATATTATTTTGGCTTAATGCGAAACTAAGAATAGACATACTTCCTGAAATTAAAAGAAAGCAGAAATTTGGAAAAGATAAAAGAAAGTGAGATGAATACACTTGGATAATTTACTTTCAAAAATTAATGGACCATATGATTTAAAAAACATGAGTCATATAGAACTAAGAAGGCTAGCCAGGGAGATCAGACAGTTTTTGATAGAAAATGTTTCTATTACCGGTGGACATATAGCTTCAAATTTAGGAGTAGTTGAGTTAACCTTGGCACTTCATAGTGTATTTGATAGTCCAAAGGATAAAATTATATGGGATGTCGGACATCAATGCTATGTACATAAAATTTTAACAGGAAGGCGGAATAAGTTTGACTCTTTAAGGCAGTTTAAAGGATTGAGTGGGTTTCCAAAACGTAAGGAAAGTGATCATGATGTTTTTGAAACGGGACACAGTAGTACGTCAATTTCTGCAGGATTAGGTATGGCTGTTGCAAGAGACTTAAAGGGTGAAAAGTACTCAGTTATATCTGTTATTGGAGACGGAGCCTTAACAGGAGGTATGGCCTTCGAAGCAATGAACCATGCAGGACATTCTAAAACGGATCTTATAGTAATTTTAAACGATAATGAGATGTCTATATCTCAAAATGTTGGGGGGCTGTCAAAGTATTTAAATAGACTTCGAACAGATCCAACATATTTTAGAGTAAAGGATGATGTAGAGGCTATTCTCAGTAGAATTCCTGCCATAGGAAAGTCAGTAGTTAAGACTGCCCATAGGGCAAAGGATACAATAAAATATTTTTTTGTGTCTGGAATAATATTTGAGGAAATAGGATTTACTTATTTAGGACCAGTGGATGGTCATAATATCAAGGAAGTGACAGAGATATTAAATAGAGCTAAGAAGATTAAGGGTCCTGTTTTAATCCATGCAATCACAAAGAAAGGAAAAGGTTATTGGTTTGCAGAAAAATATCCTGATAAGTTTCATGGAATAGGACCATTTGATATTGAAACAGGTGAAAAGTTAAAAAACAGAAAAAATAAAACCTACTCTCAAATTTTTGGAGAAACTTTGGTTGAGTTGGCATCCGATAATCCGGATATTGTTGCAATAACGGCAGCTATGCCTTTAGGGACGGGTTTAAATGAATTTGCTGAAAAATTTCCTGAAAGATTTTTTGATGTAGGAATAGCAGAACAGCATGCTGTAACCTTTGCGGCAGGTTTGGCTGCAAATGGACTTCGACCTGTTTTTGCAGTATATTCTACTTTTTTGCAGCGGGGATTTGACCAAGTCATTCATGATGTATGTTTGCAGAATTTACCTGTTGTCTTTGCAATTGATAGAGCAGGAATAGTCGGGCAGGATGGGGAAACACATCATGGAATTTTTGATCTTTCATATTTAGGTTGTATACCGAATTTAAAAATTCTTGCTCCAAAGGATGGAAATGAGTTAAAGAAAATGATTAAGTATGCTTTTGATCAAAATAGTCCTATAGCAATAAGGTATCCTCGCGGAGAAAGTGAAAATATAAATTCAGGAAAAAATTTAACTGATATATGTAATGAGAAAGCAGAAATAATATTATCTAAAGGACAGGATTTATGTATTATTGCTGCAGGTAAAATGGTTTCAGAAGCAATTAAAATAGCTGATATTTTGTTAGGACAAAATATTAAGAGCACGGTGTTAAATGCGAGATTTTTAAAACCAATAGATGAGGAGACTATATTATCTAGTATAAAAGATATTGAAAACATAGTAACATTAGAGGATAATGTTACTATAGGAGGATTTGGCAGTAGAATTCTAGAAGTTTTAAATAAAAATAATATTAAAAATAAAAAAATTAAGATCTTTGGTTTTCCAGACAAGTTTATTGAACATGGAAATACGAAAATACTGTTTAAATATCATAACTTGGATGTGAAAGCTATAGCGGAAGAAATTTTAAAACTAATAGACAAACAAGGAGAATAATATGAGTGGCAAACAGAGAATAGATTTATTGTTGGTTCAAAAGGGCTTTTTCGATTCGCGGGAGAAAGCTAAAAAGGCCCTTATGTCAGGAATGGTATTTGTTGATAATAATTTAATAGATAAGCCAGGTACAAAGGTTGAAACTAATGCAAATATTAAAATAAAAGGAGGAATACCCTACGTAAGCAGGGGAGGGTTTAAGCTGGAAAAAGCAATTGAAAATTTTAAATTGGATTTATCAGGTAAGATCACCATGGATGTAGGTGCTTCTACAGGGGGTTTTACAGATTGTATGCTGCAAAATGGAGCTAAAAAAGTGTATGCTATTGATGTAGGGTATGGACAGCTGGACTGGAAGTTAAGACAAGATGATAGAGTAATTTGTATGGAGAGAACGAATATTCGATATGTAAAAGCCGAAGATATTGGAGAACAAATAGATTTAGCAACTATCGATGTAGCATTTATTTCTTTAAAGATAGTTTTACCTGTAGTAAAAAAGTTAGTTAAAGAGGGTGGGGAAATCGTTTTTTTGATTAAACCTCAATTTGAGGCTGGAAGAGAGAAGATAGGAAAAAAAGGAGTTGTTAGGAGTAAAAATACACATAGGGAGATCATCGTTGAAATTTTGAATTTTGCCCATGAAATAGGTTTGACGATTAAAAAACTTACTTTTTCACCAATAACAGGACCTAAAGGAAATATTGAATTTTTAGCATATGGAATAAATAGCCATTTATCTAGTCAGTTAGACGTTGAAAAGATCTCTTATGAGGTTGTAGAAAAGGCCCATAGAGAGTTGCGATAAACAGGTTAATAAATGAATTAATAAAAAAACTACATATTTTGACAAAATTATCAAAAAATATTATAAAAAAGAGGAAAAAATATTGACCTGTAGAATTACTATAGATAACAAAGTTCAAGGTTAAATTTATTAGGATTTTGAGAATCTTTCTGGTTTATGTGAAGATTTGACCTCTTAAAATAAAAGAAGACAGAAGTAGCAACAAATGCTTCAAAATCGCTCAGAAGGAAACCTCAAAATCCCTAGAGTAATATAAATTAAATCTTAGAGTTATCTATCTATAAAAGAAATAAATAAAAATGGCTATACTTTTAGAAAAATTAAATCTAGGAGGATTTGTATGAAATATTCAAGGCATGCTAAGATACTTGAAATAATTGAAAATAATGAGATTGAAACCCAAGAGGAATTGGCAGAATACCTTAAAAATAATGGATTTAACGTAACTCAGGCTACTGTGTCAAGAGACATAAAAGAATTGAGACTTATAAAGGTATTGACTAAAAATGGCAAATATAAGTATGCAACAATAAAGCAGCAGGAAGGTGTGCTATCAGATAGATTAATAAAAATATTTAAAGATACAGTTTTATCTATTGATTATGCTGAAAACATTATAGTATTTAAAACTCTAGTTGGAGCTGCAAATGCAGCTGCCGCAGCACTTGATGCCATAGACCTAAAAGAAAAAGTGGGTACAATAGCAGGTGATGATACAATCTTTTTATTAGTTAGGTACAAAAAAGATGTTCCTGATTTAATTGACTACTTTAAAAAGCTAATGAAGTAAGAAATGGGGGATTTTTTATGCTCCTCAGGCTTAATATAGAAAATTTTGTTTTAATAGAAAACATAAATATTGATTTTAGTGAAGGTTTAAATGTAATGTCAGGAGAAACTGGAGCCGGTAAATCTATAGTAATAGACGCATTGAACTTAGCACTAGGGGGTAAATCCAGTAAGAACTATGTTAGAACTGGTAAAGATAAGGCAGTAATACAGGCTGTATTTGACATTAATGGTATACAAATAAAAGAGTTATTATCCGAATATGGCATAGAATGTGATGACAATATTTTAATTTTAACCAGAGAGATATTTGGTACTGGTAGAAGCATTTCCAGAATAAATGGCAGAATAGTTCAAATGGCCTTTGTTAAAAAAATTTCTAAACTTTTAATAGATATTCATGGACAACATGAGCATCAATCCCTGTTATATTCGGAAAACCATTTAGACATGTTGGATTTATATGGGAATAAAGGTATTAAAGAAATTAAATCCAAGGTAAGAGAAAAGTATTTTGAGCTTAAAGATATTGAAAAAAAATTAAATTCTCTTAATAATGATGAGAGGGAAAGAGAAAGAAGAATAGACCTTCTTAAATTCCAAGTTGAGGAGATAGATAGCTGCAATCTTAAGGAAAATGAAGATACTGAAATAGCTAAAGAATATGAATTGCTTAAAAATAGTGAACAGATTTATACAATAATTAATAACAGCCATGATATGATTTCTACTGGAATTAGCGATGAATATTCGGTAATAGGAATTTTATCAAACATATTGGGAGATCTTAATAAAATATCGGACTTTAGCGATGAACTTCTCACTTTTCACAATGAATTACAGGATATATTCTATAGACTTCAAGATATGGCTACAGATATGAGGCATTATAACGAAAATATTACCTTTGATTCCGAACGATTAGTGGAAATAGAAAAACGACTAGATACAATAAATAACCTTAAAAGAAAATATGGGAATACAATTGAAGAGATATTTAAGTATCGAGCTGAGTTAGCAGAGGAATTAGAAGAACTAGAAGATAGTGCTAATAGAATAAAAATCTTAAATGAACAGATTGATGTATGTAAAAAAGAATATTTGGAGTTAAGTAATATACTAAGTTTATATCGTAAAAAAATAGCAAAGGACTTTGAAAAGAAAATAATAAAAGAACTTAAGGATTTAAATTTTGATAAAGCACAATTTAAAGTCAATATAGTTCCCAATATGGATAAAGAAAACAATTTAGTATTTACTAGAAATGGAATTGATAAGATTGAATTTTTAATTTCTACTAATGCAGGCGAACCACTTAAACCACTTTCAAATATAGCATCTGGTGGAGAAATATCTAGAATTATGTTAGCTATGAAGGTTATTTTTGCTAAAATAGATAATATACCTACTTTAATATTTGATGAAATAGATACAGGAATAAGTGGAAAAACTGCTAATATTGTAGGAGAAAAATTAGCTTTAGTATCAAACACTCATCAGACAATTTGTATCACTCATCTTCCTCAAATTGCTGTAATGGCTGATAATCATTTATTCATTGAAAAAACAACCCTAAAAAATCAAACTATAACTAAGATTAACAAGCTTAATGAAAAAGAAAGAATAAATGAAATTAGTCGTTTAATTGGAGGAAATAAAATAACAGATTTAACAATGAAAAACGCTAAAGAAATGATAGGTCTCGCAAATAAAACTAAACAAAATTTAAGATAGTATCCCTTGTTAAAGTTGTTGTTTTCCAACAACTTTTTTATTTTTTTTGTAAAACTTCAATATAATGTATATTATACTTTTTTCTTCAAGTAATCTTATTTTTTATATAGAATAATGCTTTTGAAATTAGGCTAAATTATAATTAGAGCCTCCTAATTAAATAATGTAGCATTTAAGAATAATATTTTAAAAGGTGTGCTAATATATGCTGAAAAGGAGTGATTTCAGTAGAGGAGGAAACTTTGTGAAAACCTTTTATAAAAAGAAAACCTTTTTTTGTATTCTATTCCTTGTATTATGTATTGTCTCTATAACTTTCATTAGATTTTTAAGTTATCCTTCGCAAATAAATGTAATAGAGGGTAAAAATAGAATTTTGAACATACAATATCCATTTAAGTTAATGGAAGATAATAAAGATAATATTATTAGTATCAGTAATGGAACCAATAAAACTAGCAGACAAAGTAAGGTTAAAATAGTTCCTCTAAAGAGGGGAGAAACAAATCTTGAAATAAAATTACTAGGGATATTACCTGTAAAAACTTTAAAGGTAGATGTGTTACCAAAATTAAAGGTTATACCTGGAGGCCATTCAATAGGTGTAAAACTAAATACAAAGGGTGTTTTAATTGTTGGACTTGAAGAAATTATAGGAGTTGATGGAAAAAATTATAATCCTGGCTATGATGGAGGACTCCGCATAGGAGACAGTATAATTGAAATAGAAGGGGAAAGGGTTAAAGATTCTAATCATGTTATAGAGATAATAAATAAGTATAAAGGGGAAAAACTAGATATAAAGGCCAGAAGAAATAACGAAATAATGTCTTTTAAGATAAAACCGGTAAAAAGTCAGAGATATAATGAATACAAAATAGGATTATGGGTTAAGGATGAAACTGCTGGAGTAGGGACACTTACCTTTTATGATCCAAATACTAAGATCTATGGAGCCTTAGGTCATGCAATTTCTGAAGCTGAAACAGGACAAATCTTAAGTGTTGGGAAAGGTGAAATATTAAAATCAAGAGTAGTTTCAATTAAACAGGGAAAAAAAGGTAGTGCTGGTGAAATAAGAGGTATATTTCTAGAAACAACAGAACCTTTAGGAACCCTAGACAAGAATACGGATTATGGAATATATGGCAAAATGTATAAAGAACCAAGAAATTCAGTTTATAATAAACCTATGGAGATAGGTCTTCAACATGAAATTGAATTGGGTAGGGCGAAAATACTGACTACAGTAGATGATAATCAAATTAAAGCATATGACATTGTTATTGAAGAAATAAATAGACAGAGAAAGCCAGATAATAAAAGTATGATAATAAGGATAACAGATAAAGAACTTTTAGCCAAAACTGGAGGAATAGTTCAAGGGATGAGTGGAAGTCCTATAATTCAAAATAAAAAAGTGATCGGTGCCGTAACCCATGTATTTATTAATGATCCTACAAAGGGTTATGGAATCTTTATAGAATGGATGTTAAAGGAATCTGATATTGAGTCATATATTGACAAACAGCTTGCTAAAACTGGCTAAATTTTTAATATAAAAAATATTAGTTGATATAAATTTCAACTAATATTTTCTTTTTTTTCTACATTATAATTTCTACACCTATTAATTGTCCATCTTTTACCCAAATAATATATATTATTTAAAAAAAGAAGGATATTTATCTTCTTTGTCGAATTGAAATTGTTATATGAAAGTTTATAAAATAAAGAACGTGTTACCATATTTCAAGGGGGTTTTTAAGTGAAAGAGAAAACTAAAATATTGATTGCAGATGATAACAAAGATTTTTGTGATATTCTTTATGAATATCTAAGTAAGCAAGAAGATCTAGAAATTGTAGGTGTCGCCAAGGATGGAATAGAAGCAATTGAACTGCTGTCTAAGAAATCTCCAGACGTTTTAATTCTGGATATTATTATGCCCCATTTAGATGGATTAGGTGTACTTGAAAAGATGAATTCTATGATAGGTCAGAAAAAACCTAAGGTTATAATTCTTTCGGCCGTTGGGCAAGATAGAATAACTCAGAAAGCAATTAGTTTGGGGGCGGATTATTACGTAGTGAAGCCCTTTGACTTTGAAGTTTTCATCAAAAGAATTAGACAACTTACGGGAACTGTGCAAAATAATATGGATAAAAGGATTGCAATAAAGGACTTCAATATTGCTAATTCAAATAATAAACCGAATACAATGTCTATTGAAGCAGAGATAACAAATATTATACATGAAATAGGAGTTCCCGCCCATATAAAAGGATATCTATATTTGCGTGAAGCAATTGGGATGGTTGTTGAAAATATTGAATATCTAAGTGCAGTTACTAAAGAGCTATATCCAAATATAGCCCAAAAATTTAATACTACACCAAGTAGGGTAGAAAGAGCAATCAGACATGCTATAGAAGTTGCATGGAGTAGAGGAAAGATGGATACGATTAACAGGCTTTTTGGGTATACTGTACATAACGGTAAAGGCAAACCAACAAATAGTGAATTTATAGCTATGATTGCAGACAAATTAAGAATAGAACAGCAAATTTCCTGATTAATGAAAAAACACTTCTTATTTAGACTAATAAATAGGAGGTGTTTTTATTTTTAAAAGAGGTGAAAGTCAAATGAGTAAAGAAACTAAAATAATATTTGATGAATTAAATTTCTCGATAGCTAGAATAACCGAAAGAGAGAAGAAATGAAGAAAATTAAAGGAAAACGAATATTGGTATAAAGAAGAGTTGAAAAGAGCTGGAGACATTGTACTAAAACTTGATAAAGGAAAGAAAAAGTAACTGATAAAATACTGGAAAGTCCTTATTTGATTATTTGAATGACATATCAAAATAAGGACTTTAATTATATAACCTAAAATTACCTTGTATTATAAGAAAAAAATTTACAGAAAATAAACTATAGATGATATAAATTATTAATAACAGAATTGAGGTGTTGGATATGGCTAAGAAGCCAATGGATCCAAATGCTAGGGAAGCTTTAAATCAATTGAAATATGAAATAGCTAGGGATTTAGGAATAATAAATCTACAATCTGGCAATAGAGGCAATTTAACATCACGGCAAAACGGTATACTAGGAGGACAGCTAGGGGGAGCTATGACAAAAAGGCTTATTGAAAAGGCACAAATAGAATTGTTAAACAATACAAATAAAAATTTGTAAGGAAAACACATGCAACATATGAGAAAGCTATGTTTATTTAGGAAATTATTAATTTTTTCAAAAAATATTATTTATTTCCGAGGCAATAGTTAGAATACAACAATATATTACAAGCTTTTTACTTCTTTCATTTAATATATGACAATTTAATACTATTTTGATATTTTTATTGGCAAAGATTTTGATAAAAGTAACAAAGTTATGAAAAAACAATTTATTAAGGGATGTTTTTTATGGAGAAGATTATTTCTACTAGAAGTTGGATAAAATCATTTGATGGTACAAAATTATATTATGCAGCAGATATTCCTAAAAACTGTAAATCCATAATAATTTTTCTTCATGGATTTAGCGAACATCTTGGAGTATATGAATATTTAAAGGATAAATTAAATAGTTATGATTATGGCTTATATAGATTTGATCTTAGAGGTCATGGAAGGTCAGAGGGAAAGAGGGGATATATTAACGATTTTAGATATTTTTTAGAAGACACCGATGTTATTGTAAATTTAGCTAAAAAAGAGTGTGCAAACCTTCCTATTTTTATGTTCGGTTATAGTTTAGGAGGGCTTATTGCTACATCTTATGGCATAAAGTATAAAAATAAGATAAATGGGCAAATACTTTCAGGAGCTGCTACTATGCCTCCTTTAATTGTTCAGGGTTTGATAGGAACACTTTTTAGAGTAATAAATATCTTTCACCCTAACATGAAAATCAATAATAAAATATTTAGGTTTTTTATTAAAAGTGATAATCCTAAAAATAATCATGAAAGAGATCATCTGATTTTAGATGAAGCAACTTTAAAGTTGCATGTAGAATTTTTAGTTAAAGGAATAAAATGGTTAAACAAGAACATCTCTCATTACAACATGCCGTGTTTAATACTTCATGGAGGAAATGATAAAGTAATAATTAAAGAAGCATCTGAAAAATTATATCGAAAAATTTCATCTTTAGATAAAGAGATACGAATATATGAAGACTTATGCCATGAATTAGTTAACGAGCAAAATAAGGATATTATATTAGACGATATTAGGAACTGGATAGAAAAAAGAATAGATGATAATAACGAAGTCTATGTCTAAGGATATAGGCTATTTTTTAGCAAAATTATTTGTTTGTTTTTAAATTTTATTGGAAATACTATGTGTAAATACGCTGAGGTGAATAACTTTATGTTAATAGAGGCTAAGGTAAAAAAAGATTCCAAAACAAAAAATCTAGTAAAAAGATTAAAACCTGGAGAAATAGCAGCTATAAAGCATAGAGATATTGATGAAATGGCTGCATTATCATTAGTTGAACGCAGGCCAAAACTTGTTATAAATGCGGAGAAATCTATAAGTGGTAAATATCCTAATAGAGGACCATTAATTTTACTTGAGGCAGGTATAAATATTATAGAATTAAATGACAGAGCATGTTATGAACATATAAAAGAAAATATGAAAATAAAAGTAAAGAACAATAAAATTTATATAAATAATTCTTATATTGGAAGTGGAGAAATATTAACAAAGGAGATTATAGAAAGAAAAACTGAAGAATCTAAAAGAAATATAGAAATTGAGCTAGATAATTTTATTGAAAACACATTGGAATATGCTAAAAAAGAAAAGAATCTTATTTTAGGGAATTTGGAAATACCTATAATTGACACTGAAATAAGGAATAAACATGTATTAGTAGTAGTCAGAGGGAAGGATTACAAAAAAGACCTAATAACTATCAAATCCTATATAGAGGAAGTAAAACCTGTACTGATTGGGGTTGATGGCGGTGCAGATGCTCTTTTAGATTTTGGATATGAGCCTGACATAGTTATTGGTGATATGGATAGTGTATCTGATAAATGTCTTAAATTGTGCAAAGAAATTATTGTACATGCCTATTGTAATGGGGATGCTCCTGGAATAAACAGGATAAAACAAATGGGACTTGATTATAAAATATTTCCTTCACCAGGAACTAGTGAAGATATCGCGATGCTATTAGCCTATGAGAAGGGAGCCGATTTTATCGTAGCAGTAGGAACACATACAAATATGATAGATTTTTTAGAAAAGGGGAGAAAAGGTATGGCAAGTACCTTTTTAGTTAGATTAAAGGTTGGTTCAAAGCTTATTGATGCAAAGGGTGTAAATAAATTATATAGGGAAAGATTAAAGCCAATATATATATTTAACGTATTATTTTCTTCTCTAATTCCAATTATAATAATATGCCTGCTTTCTCCTTTAAGCCAACAGTTATTAAAACTATTACAGATAAGATTAAAACTAATTCTTGAATTGAAGGGGATACTATGGTAATTAACATGAAATATTTTATTATAACTATTATAGCAATTTTTTTATCTTTGAGTGTGGGAATAGTTATCGGTGTAGTAATGGATAGTCAGCAATTATTTATTAATCAGCAAAAACAATTAGTCGCACAAATTGAAGAGGAATTTTATGATTTTAAACAAAAAAATTATCAGCTGACTAATAGGTTAGAAAGTTATCAAAGGGAAAAGGAAAAAAACGATAAATTTTTAAATAGCATTTATGATTTCTTAATTAATGATAGATTAAAAGGACTAAATATTTTGCTTTTAAAAATATATGATAACCATAATTATACTGATGTTGTAAATACATTAAAAAAATCCGGTGTAAATAAAGTGATTCAAGTTACAATCAATAAGGAAATTACGTTTGATTCACAAGAAACCCTAGAATATTTTAAGGATAAATATAAGATAGATGTTAATGATACTCAAGGAATTGAAGAAAATATGTTGTTACTTTTATTTAAGGGTATTTTAGGCAGTAAATATACTGAGCTCCATTATTACTTAAAAGATCAGGGAATAATAGATTTTGGACATGATTCTTATGAATCTATTGATTATGTAATAATTATAGATAATAGTTTTAAGGATAAATCAAAAATAATAGATTCACCCAATAAAGTTTTAATAAATGCAGCAAAGGCTTTGAATATACCAATGATGGCTATTGAGAAAAGGGATATCAATTTTTCATCTATACCTTTTTATAAGGAGAGAGGTATTTCATCGGTTGACAATGTAGATACAAAGTTTGGAAAAATAGCTATGATAATGGTTATAAGCGGAAAGGAAGGAAGTTATGGTGAAAAGAAAACAGCAGAACAATTAGTTCCAAATGGTTTCCTTGTTTTAGAATAGTTTTAGGGTAAGAAGGAGAGTATGAGTGTGACAAGAATAGCAACATTAATTCCGGCTTATAATGAAGAAAAGAGAATAGCAAATACAATTAAATCGGTAAAGGAATCAAAATACATACAGAATATCCTCGTTATTGATGACGGTTCAACGGATATGACATGGCAAAGGGCTAGAGAGTTAGGAGTAGAGGTTTTAAGACTTAATCAAAATAAAGGAAAAGGTTATGCCCTAAGTTGCGGTATACAAAAAGTCATAAATGACAACGAAATAATAGTATTTTTAGATGGGGATTTAGGAAGTACTGCTAAAGAAGCTGATAAGTTAATAACTCCTATTTTAAATAATGAATGTGATGTAACAATAGGAAAATTTAAAATAACCAAGAAAAAAGGCGGATTTGGGTTAGTAAAATTATTAGCAAGAAAGGGTGTAAAAAGCTTTACAAATTGCGAAATTGAAAGCAGTTTATCAGGACAAAGAGCTTTTAAAAGTGAAGTATTAAAGAAAATTGAAAAAATACCATCTAACTATGGTGTAGAAGTAAGTATGACCATAGATATTTTGAGAGCCGGATATTTTATAAGAGAAATTGACGTAGACATGAATCATAGAGAAACTGGTAGAGATATTAAGGGTTTTATACATAGGGGAAAACAGTTTTATCAGATATTGCTCACACTTGCAGAGAAGAGTTTGAGGTGCTAACCATGAAACATATATATTTTGTAATGTCTTTTATTGTAATCAGACTTGTTATACATCCAATAGAAAGGTTATTTATTGATTCAGAATGCTTAAAGGAGAATTACAAGGGAGATCTTATACCCTATACCATGGGAATCATATATATTTTTGATATGCTATTCATATCGATAGTTTTATATATTTTTGGACCAGAAAAAGATCATATGAATATTTTATTAGCTTTGGTGGGTATTCTGATAATAGGTTTAGCAGGATTAATTGATGATCTAATTGGAAGCAATAAGGTGAGAGGTTTAAAAGGTCATATAAAAAAGCTTGTCCAGTTGGAATTGACTACAGGAGGATTAAAGGCGGTTTTCGGGGCATTTACTTCGATTTTTATAAGTTTGCTTGTTTCTATAGATACACTTGATTTTATATTAAATTTTATTACGATTAGTTTATTCACAAATTTTATTAATTTGTTGGATTTAAGACCGGGTAGAGCACTAAAAGGTTTCTTATTTTTTGCAGTACTCTTTATACTAGCGGTTAACAATGTGTATGAAATAATTTTATTAAGTTATATTGGAGCCTCTATTGCTTATTTGCCTTATGACCTTAAGGCAAGATCTATGCTTGGGGATATTGGGTCGAACTCTTTAGGAATTATTTTAGGAATTACTGCAACCTCCTTTCCAGTTTATATTAAGAGTCTTTTAGTTATTATTTTAATTTTTGTACACATATATTGTGAAAAATATTCAATAACTAAGCTAATCTTAAAAAATAAGATCTTGCGATATATTGATAATTTAGGAAGGTAAAGATATGGGAGGACTTTGATGCTAAATTTAAGGATTGGAAAAGTTGAAAAAATATTAGAAAACAGAGATAATACTGTTGAGGTATTAGTTAGAGATAATGGCAAGTTGGCAAAGGCAATTGCATATAAAGACTTAGTTAACAATTTGAGATTGGGAGATATAGTTACATTAAATACTACTGCCAATGATTTGTCATTAGGCACCGGTGGCTACCATTTTATTTTAAATAATTTGAACAGTTTGACTAATAAGGTAAGCGATCCCGGGCATATAATGAAGCTAAGATATACTCCTCTACAAATAAAGGTCAGCACATGTGAAGAACAGGGAAGTAAATATCACTATATCTTCAATAATTTTAATTCATTAAATAAGATGCCCGTTCTAGTTGGAGGTCTTCACAGTATGGTAGTGCCCCTAACAGTAACCTTAAAACATTTTAAGAAGGATTTGAATATTTGCTATATAATGACTGATGGAGGTGCATTACCAATAGGATTTAGCAAGTCCGTCTACTACCTTAAACAAAATGGATATATTGATAGTACAGTGACTATTGGTCATGCTTTTGGAGGCGATTATGAGTCTGTCAACATTTATAACGGTCTTATTGCAGCTAAAGAAGTTGCAAAATGTGATTTAGCGATAGTTGCTATGGGACCGGGCATTGTAGGTACAGGTACTAATTACGGCTTTTCAGGGATTGAACAGGGAAATATTATTGATGCGGTAAACGATCTGGGAGGAACAGCTATATGTGTACCAAGAATAAGTTTTAAGGACGAAAGAACCAGACATTTTGGAATAAGTCATCATACTTTAACGATTTTAAATAAAATTGCTAAGACAAAATCATTGGTTGGGATACCTAAACTATCAGATGAAAAAGTTAATTATATCAAAAATCAAATTAACACATACAATATTAGTGTAAAACATGATATACTATTTTTGGAGTATGATGATATAATAGATGTAATTAAAAGTTCAAAAGTTCCCATGAATACTATGGGCAGAGATGTAGAAAATGATCTGGAATATTTTTTGGCCATAGCTGTCAATGCTAAGGTTGCACTAAAATATTTGAATCATGATATTTCCTGAAAATATTTAAAAGGAGAGTTATTATGATTACGGAACGAACTATAAAAACAGATAAAATATATCAAGGGAAAATAATAAATCTGAGGGTGGATACAGTAGAACTTCCGGATAAAAAATATTCTAAGAGAGAAATAGTTGAACACCCAGGAGCAGTAGCTATAGTTCCTATTACGAATAATAATAAAATAATTATGGTAAAACAGTATAGAAAACCTGTTGAAGAGACGCTTTTAGAGGTTCCTGCAGGAAAACTTGAAATAAATGAAGAGCCAATTGAGTGTGCGAAAAGGGAGCTGTTGGAAGAAACAGGGTATAAAAGCGAAGATTTAGAATATATACTCAGTTTTTATACATCTCCCGGTTTTTCAAATGAAAGCATAAGTATATATACAGCAAGAAATCTTGTAAAGGATATTGCACAGCCCGATGAAGATGAGTATATTGAAATACAGGAATATGAAATAGATGAACTGATAAAAATGATTCAAGAAGGAAATATAAAAGATGCAAAAACTATCATTTCAATTCTATCAGTAAAAAATTATGCCAAATTATATTAGATTGAAAAAATACTGGACAAATTATTTCTAGAGTGACATATAGTCCCCTTTCCAAGCATACTATTTAATAGAATGGACTAGAAAGGGGGGGCTTTTTTTGAATAAGAGATTAAATGAAGTTATAATTAAACACGTTGAGGGAAATCTTCTAACTTATTTTTTTGTGATTATGTTTTTTATGGTAGGAATATCGTCAGGGGCATTTACTACAAAGGCTTTATCGCAAGCAGAAAATAAAGAGTTAATTAAATATCTTCAAAATTTTTTTAGAATTGTGGATACAAAAGTGATTGACCAATTTTCAATATTAAAACAGGCATTAATCAATAATCTTCAGACAGGAGTACTAATATGGATTCTAGGTGTGACCATAATTGGAATACCCCTTATATTATTGCTTGTAGCTGTAAGGGGATTTATAATAGGCTTTACAGTGGGTTTTTTTATACAACAAATGGGAGTTAAGGGGTTAATTTTTTCAATTCTTTCATTGCTACCGCAAAATATAATAATTATTCCTGGAGTTATTATTGTAGCTGTACTAGGAATTAGTTTCTCTATAATGCTGATTAGAAATAAGGTTAAAAAAACTCGATATGATAATGTTTTAAATCAATTTTTCGTTTATAGTACAGTTATAGCAATAGTCCATATTTTTATAGCAGTAGGATGTCTTGTGGAAGCCTATATTTCTCCTTTATTTATAAAATATATGTCTTCTTATATGTAATTTCAATAAAATTTAACATTTTCACAACAAACTTTTAATCTTTTACAAAAAATTTAAAGGGTTTTGCATTTATATGTTGAATAATAAAAAAGTGACTTCTATTGAAACAAAAGAGAAGTAAAGGAGTTTATTTGAGATGAATAAGATTCTAACTGATTTTATTAATTATTTGGAAGAGGAGAAAGAATTATCAAAAAACACAATAGAATCTTACGGCAGGGACTTAAGGCAATTCAAAAAATTTTTGGAAGCTAAGGGTAAATCTTCTTATTTAGATGTAAATAAAACTACTATTATAACTTACTTATTACATCTTCAAAAAAAGGGACGGGCTGCATCTACGATTTCTAGGAGCTTAGCTTCAATAAGATCTCTATATCAATATTTATTAAATCAAGGGCTTATAAAAGGCGACCCTACGGCAAACTTAGAATCTCCCAAATCTGAAAAAAAATTGCCTTGTGTACTAAGTTTAAGTGAAGTTGAAAAGCTTATAAATCAGCCAGATGAAAAAAGTAGTATGGGAGCAAGGGACAAGGCTATGCTTGAATTGCTTTATGCTACAGGTATGCGTGTGACAGAACTTGTTTGTCTTGATATTGATGATATAAATTTGGAAATGGGTTATATAAAATGTAGAGGGAATGGTAACAAAGAGCGAATTATCCCAATAGGCACTATGGCAAAAAAAGCTTTAGGCAGATACGCAAAGGAATATAGACAGGACTTAGTTAAAGAGAATGAAAAGGCGCTATTTGTTAATTACTATGGTAAAAGACTTACCAGACAGGGGTTTTGGAAAATAATAAAACGGCATACGAAGAAGGCTAAAATTAATAAAAAAATCACTCCCCATACGTTGCGACACTCCTTTGCTACCCATTTGATTCAAAATGGTGCAGATTTAAAGTCAGTTCAGGAAATGCTTGGGCACTCAGATATATCGACTACACAGATATATATGCAAATTACAAAAAACAAGATTAAAGAAGTCTATAATAAAGCACATCCAAGGGCCTAAACTAAAGGCCCTTTTTTAAATCAAGTTTAAAATTTTTGTTTAAAATATTTGAACAAAGATATAATATAAGCAACCGGCTACTCCTCTTCAGGCTCCGTAGAAGAGCTGTTTTAATAGAAAAGATTTAGAGGTAAAAACAGCTCTTCAAAGTCGCTTCAGAGGAAACATTGAAGGATATTTAAAGCTATACTGTTAGAGTAATTAGCACAAGAGGTTAAATTATGTTCTGAGAGAATCATTATAGTTTATACAGACATTCGTACATCGCCTATAAGGAAAACTCATAGGATGTACGGGAAGAATATATTTATTTACAAGGGAGGTTATATTGTGATTAACAGAGTTGTTATTTTAGTAATGGATAGTGTTGGAATAGGAGCTTTGCCCGATGCTGATAAATTTGGAGATTTAGGAGCAAATACTTTAGGAAATATCTCCAAAGAATCAGGAGGAATTGATCTTCCAAACTTAGTGAAACTAGGCTTGGGAAACATTGACAATATAGAAGGAGTAGATAGAATTACCAATCCAATTGGATCATATGGAAGATCAAAAGAAATATCAAATGGAAAGGATACTACAACGGGACATTGGGAAATCTCAGGCTTATATCTTAAAAAGCCCTTTAAGACCTATCCCAACGGATTTCCAGAGCATGTTATTAGCAAATTTGAAAAACTTACTGGTAAAGGTGTTCTGGGAAATAAGCCTGCTTCCGGTACAGTGATCATTGAAGAACTAGGAAAAGAACATATTGATACAGGAAAACCTATTGTGTATACTTCTGCTGATAGTGTGTTCCAAATTGCTGCCCATGAAGAGGTTATTTCATTAGGAGAACTTTATAAAATGTGTGAAATTGCCAGAGAAATTTTACAGGGAGAAGATCAGGTTGCTAGAGTTATAGCTAGACCCTTTGTCGGTGAACCGGGCAATTTCATGAGAACTTCTAATCGAAGAGATTATTCTTTAGATCCTTTTGGAAAAACCATATTAGATATTGCTTCTGAAAGTGGATACGATGTTTTAGCAGTAGGTAAAATTGAAGACATATTTAATTCTAGAGGCATCACAAAGTCTGTACATACTAAAGATAATATGGATGGAGTAGATAAAACTATTGAATTTTTGAACACAAATACAAGAGGGATAATTTTTACTAATTTAGTTGACTTTGATTCAAAATATGGACACAGAAGGAATGTTAAAGGATATAAAAAGGCTCTAGAAGAACTTGATTTAAGAATACCGGAGATACTTGACAATCTTAAGGAAAATGATATGCTTATAATCACAGCAGATCACGGCAATGACCCTACTTATAAGGGAACGGATCATACAAGAGAATATGTACCTATACTAATCTATGGTAAGCATATTAAATCAGGGGTAAATATAGGAACAAGGGAAACCTTTGCAGATATAGCTGCAACAGTATCGGATATATTGAAAATTGAGAAAACTAAAGTTGGTAAAAGTTTTAAAAATTTAATCATAGAATAGGAGGTAATTTATGATTGATTTATTAAATAAAATTGAAAAAACATACAAATTTTTAAATGAAAGAATCTCCTTTAAGCCAGAAATCGGTTTGATTTTGGGTTCTGGATTGGGAGTACTTGCAGATGAAATAGAGAATAGCGTGAAAATACCCTATAGAGAAATTCCATATTTTCCTGTTTCAACCGTTGAAGGGCATGCAGGTCAGTTTGTAGCTGGAACATTAAATGGAAAAAAAGTAATTGCAATGCAGGGAAGATTCCACTATTATGAAGGATATTCAATGCAAGAGGTTACTTTTCCAGTTAGGGTAATGAAAAGACTAGGTGTAAAGATTCTATTAGTAACTAATGCTGCAGGTGGTGTAAATGGAAAGTTTAAACCGGGCGACTTGATGGTAATAAAGGATCATATTAATTTTTCATTCGATAACCCATTAATAGGTAAAAATTATGAGGAGCTTGGTCCAAGATTTCCGGATACATCAAGAGCATATAATAGAGATTTAATTAATAAGGTTAAAGATGTTGCAAGAAAAAATAATATAGATCTTAAAGAGGGTGTATACGTTTTTAATACAGGGCCAACCTATGAAACACCGGCTGAAATTAGGCTAGCAAGATTTATTGGAGGAGATGCAGTGGGTATGTCCACAGTGCCAGAGGTTATAGTGGCTGCCCATTCGAATATAGATGTAATAGGATTATCTTGTATAACTAATATGGCTGCTGGCATACTCGATCAGCCTCTTAGCCATGAAGAAGTGGTAGAGACAGCTGCTAAGGTAAAGAAGGTGTTTATAACATTAGTAAAAAATACAATATCAGAAATATAAGAAAGGAGAATACATAAATGAAAGAGTTGAAGACTAAGATTACTGAATCTGCTGAATATATAAAGAGTAAAACTAGTATTATACCGGAAATTGGTTTGATTTTAGGTTCGGGACTTGGCAGTCTTGCAGAAGAAATAGAGGATAAGGTTATTGTAAAGTATGAGAATATACCAAACTTCCCTGTGTCTACAGTTGAAGGACATGCAGGACAACTGGTTATTGGGAGTTTAGAAGGAAAAAAAGTAATTGCAATGCAGGGAAGATTTCACTATTATGAAGGATATTCAATGCAGGAAGTAACTTTTCCTGTCAGAGTAATGAAAGAGCTGGGTGTTAAGCTACTTTTAGTAACTAATGCCTGCGGTGGTATGAATCCCAATCTTTATCCAGGAGCCCTTGTGTTCATAGAAGATCACATTAATTTTATGGGAGATAATCCACTAATAGGGCCAAACGACGAAGAACTAGGTCCAAGATTTCCCGATATGTCAACTGCATACGATAAATTTCTTATTGATTTAGGAAAGAAGGTAGGAGAAAAACTACAAATTAAAACTGAAAAGGGCGTATATGTGGCAATAAGCGGACCTAATTATTTAGCTGCAGCTGAGCTGAGAATGTTGAGAAAACTTGGTGGTGATGCAGTTGGAATGTCAACGGTTCCAGAAGTAATTGTTGCAAGACATGCCGGACTTAAGGTGTTAGGAATATCCTGTGTTACAGATATGGCAATTGCCGATGGCCTTGAACCCCTAGAGCATCATATGGTAGTGGAAGTTGCAAACAAAACAAGGCCTAAATTTACAAAGCTTGTAAAAGGTATTTTGCAAGAGGTGACTTTATAGATGAGAATGTATGATATTATTTCTAAAAAAAGAGATGGTCTTGAATTATCTGAGGGTGAAATAAATTATTTCGTTGAAGGATATACAAGGGAAAACATTCCAGACTATCAAGCCTCTGCTTTACTTATGGCTATTTTTCTGAGGGGGATGAATAAAAACGAGACGGTTAAACTTACAAAGGCTATGATGCATTCTGGAGAAATCGTTGACCTGTCAGCAATTAAAGGAATTAAAGTAGATAAACATAGTACAGGTGGAGTAGGAGATACCACTACCCTTGTTTTAGCTCCTTTAGTAGCATCTTGTGGAGTTCCAATTGCTAAAATGTCAGGAAGAGGATTAGGACATACAGGTGGAACAATCGATAAACTGGAATCTATTAAAGGTTTTAAAACAGAGATGTCTATTGCTGATTTTGTTAATAATGTAAACAGATATAAAATCGCAGTAATAGGGCAGACAAAGGATGTGGCCCCAGCCGACAAAAAAATATATGCATTGCGAGATGTTACAGCAACAGTTGATAATATTTCATTAATAGCAAGTAGCATCATGAGTAAAAAATTAGCTGCAGGAAGTGATGCCATAGTTTTAGATGTTAAAGTGGGTAGCGGTGCTTTTATGAAAGATATTAACAATGCGATAGAGTTAGCAAACGAAATGGTTGAGATTGGACATGAGATGGGTAGAAATACAATTGCATTAGTAACAGATATGGATCAGCCCCTAGGTTTTGCTATAGGAAATGCATTAGAGGTAAAAGAAGCAATTAGTACATTAAAAGGTGAAGGACCTGAAGATTTGACTAAGCTTTGCATCTATCTGGGAGCGTATATGGTTTTACTGGGCAAAAAAGCCAAAACCTTTGAAGAAGCTAAGGAAACCATAATAAATAAGCTTAAATCAGGACTTGCCTTTGAAAAATTTAAGGAATTTATAAAGATACAGGGTGGAGATGCTGAAGTAATTGAGAATACAGAGCTGCTGCCAAAGGCTCAGTATGTGTACAATTTTATAGCTGAAGAAGATGGATATATAGAGCATATGAAAGCCGATGACATTGGCAATGCATCAATGAAATTAGGGGCAGGAAGATTGGATTTGAAAACTAAAATTGATTTATCTGCTGGAATAGTACTTAAAAAGAAGGTTGGAGATACTGTTGAGAAAAATGAGGTCATAGCCGAATTACATACAAATAAACAATCAAAAGTATCAGAAGTTCAGGATGTGCTGAAAAAAGCTATAAAGATATCTAAAAATCCAGCGAAGAGACAAAAATTAATTAAGGCAATTGTTAAAAGCGATGGTATAAAAAGGCTGTAAATTGTAAATATTTACAGCCTTTTTATATTGTTCATATAATGAATAAGGTATCAATTCAGTGGAAAATATAAGATTAAGAAATATAATTTAGGAGGAATATAAATGAGAAATAGATACTCAAAAAAAGTAATCAGTTATGTAATATGTACAGTATTATTACTTCTTAATGCTCAAATTTATGTAAACGCTAATGAGTTTGATGTAAATGCAAAGTCTGCAATTTTAATAGATGCAGGTACTGGGAAGGTTTTATATGAAAAGAATTCCCATGAAAAACTCCCGCCCGCAAGTGTTACAAAAATTATGACCATGTTACTTGCTATGGAAGCTATTAATAAAGGTCAAATTTCACTGCAGGATAAAGTAACTGTAAGTGAGAAAGCTTCTAGTATGGGAGGAAGTCAATTATATTTAGAGCCAGGTGAAATAAAAACAGTAGAACAGTTATTAAAGGGTATAGCAGTTGCATCTGCTAACGATGGATCTGTAGCTTTAGCTGAGCATATAGCAGGAACAGAAGAGCTTTTCGTTAAAAAAATGAATGAAAAGGCTAAAGAACTGGGAATGAAGAATACCAAATTCAAAAATACAAATGGTCTTCCTGAGGAAGGACATTATACATCTGCGTATGATATTGCACTGATGTCTAGAGAATTATTAAAATATCCTAAGATACATGATTGGTTAACCATTTGGATGTCCACAATGAAGGTTGGAAAAGGAAAAAAGACTGCTTTAGAGTTAACTAATACAAATAGATTAATTAGAACTTATCCTGGAGCCAATGGAATTAAAACAGGATTTACTCAGGAAGCAAAATATTGCTTATCTGCGTCTGCTACAAGAAACAATTTTACATTAATAGCAGTGGTACTTGGATCTCCAACTTCAAAAATAAGATTTGCTGAAACAAAAAAGTTATTAGATTATGGTTTTGCTGCATACAGTTCTATTCAAATTTCCAAAAAAGATGAGATTCTTGAAGAGATAACTGTAGAAAAAGGGAAAGAAAACAAAGTTAATATTGTAGCAAGGGAAGATTTAAAGGTTTTAGTTAAGAAAGGCAACGAAAGCAATATTAAGAAAGAAATAATTTTGCCACAAATTATAGGAGCACCTTTCGAAAAAGGTAAAAAAGTAGGTGAAATCATAGTTAAAAACATTCAAGGGCAGGAACTTGGGAGAGTTGACTTGGTTACTGAAAAAGGAGTTAAGAGGGCTTCAATAGTTGATATGTTTGGTAAAATTCTAAAAAGTATTCCTCAATAAGAAGGTATTGTAGCCTTCTTATTTTTTTATGATAAAAAGTAATGTTCTATATGCTATAATATCATTGTATTACTCTACTTACTAAGAAGGTGTGATTATGGATTACAAAATAAAATTAGAGACATTTGAAGGTCCATTTGATTTGTTATTCCATTTAATAGAAAAAAATGAAATAGATATATATAATATACCTATATCTAAGATTACTTCTCAATATCTGGACTATGTAGATAAAATAAAGGAGTTGGATATGGAGATAGCCAGTGAATTTTTAGTTATGGCTGCTACACTTCTTGAAATAAAATCAAAAATGCTTCTACCTAATCCTGTAGAAGAACAATTGGAATTTGATGTGAAGGGAGTTGATCCCAGAAGAGATTTAGTAATGAAATTAATAGAATACAAAAAATATAAAGATATTGCAGAGCTTTTAAAACATAGAGAAGAAGTTTATGGAAAAGTTCATTTTAAACCTCAAGATGATTTAGAAGAATATGTTGATCGACATAAGTATAAAATGGTTAATTTAAAAATGGAGGAAGAAATATTAATTAAGGCTGTAAAAAAAGTATTAAATAAGGCCAGTAGGATGGACAATAATAGAAAAAAATTTTTTAAAGAACTTAAGAGAGAGGTTTATACTGTAGATAATAAGATTAACCTTATAAAAGAGAGGCTTAACAAATCTAATTGTGTTAATTTTTTAGATCTTGTGAATACAAACTGTAGTAAACTTGAAATAATTGTAACTTTCTTAGCTCTGTTAGAGCTTTTAAAATTAAAAGTCATAACAATAAAACAGGAAAGTTTATTTGAAGATATATATATTTATAGACAAGAGGGGGAATTAATGTAACCTATGATCATGACTGATAAAGAAATAAAATCTATAATAGAATCTCTTCTATTTGTATGGGGAGAGCCTTTAAATATTAAGGAGATAGTAAAAATATTAGAAATGCCTGAAGAGAAGGTGAGAAATAATCTGCTTGAACTTAAACGTGAATTACATGAAGAGCAAAGAGGTATTCAGATTATTGAAGTTAACGATTCTTTTCAGTTATGTACTAAAGGAGAGAATCATCCATACATAGAAAAATTGTGTATGACTTCACAAAATAGAGGATTATCTCAACCAACACTGGAAGTTTTAGCCATTATTGCCTACAAGCAGCCTATAACAAAGCATGAAATTGAGAGTATTAGAGGTGTAAAAAGTGATAAGGCTATCAATACACTTATTGAAAGAGAACTTGTAGAAGTTAAAGGTAGATTGGAAAAAATAGGAAGGCCCATGCTATATGGAACGACAGATTTGTTCTTAAAGGTTTTTGGATTCAAATCTTTAGAAGACTTACCTAAGATAGATAATTTTGATAATCTTAATTTTTTAAATATAGATGATAATGATAAATAAAAGAATAAGAAGCTATTTAGACATGCTTCTTATTCTTTTTAATATATTTTTTAAATTTTTGATTCGCACATTACAAGCATCAATTCACGTAAAGTTTTTGAGGCTACTGCTGTAGATACTCCGGTGGGGTCGTAATCTGGAGCTAGTTCGACTATGTCTGCTCCTACCATATTTAGTAGGTCAATAGTTTTAAGTATTTCAATCATATCACTAAATAAAATTCCACCGGGTTCAGGAGTACCGGTACCTGGGAATACTGAAGGGTCCAAAATATCTAAATCTATTGTTACATATACTGGTTTATCCTTTATTTTTTTCACAATATCACTGAGTTTATCATAACTAAACTTATTTATGAAAGTATGGCCTTTATCAGCCCAAAGAAACTCCTCCTTTAGCCCAGAACGGATTCCAAACTGATATATTCTGTTATCTCCAAGGAAATTCCAAATTTTTTTAATAACAGTTGAATGGGATAGGCTCTCTCCCATAAATTCATCTCTTAAATCTGTATGAGCATCAAAATGAAGCAAAACTAGATTATTATATTTTTCATATAGAGCCTCTACAACGGGCAAAGTTACAAGGTGTTCTCCTCCTATCATAAGAGGTTTTTTATTTTTAAAAACTATTTCATTAGTAAATTTTCTAATCGATTCCATGACAGCTAGTGGATTACCAAAAGCTAAATCTAGGTCGCCTGCATCATGAATTTTATAGTCAAGTAAGTCTCTATTGAAATATGGACTATAGGTTTCAAGACCGTAGGAGTCAATTCTCATTTTATACGGGCCAAATCTAGAACCAGGCCTAAATGTGCAGGTACCGTCAAAGGGAGCACCGAATAAAACTATTTCACTTTCATTAAAGGTATCCTCACAACCAATGAAACAGTATTTATTAAACATTTCCATTTTCAAATTTCTCCTTGACATAGTTTGGTAGAGCAAAGGCTCCTTTATGAAGCTCTGTATTATAGTACTTAGTCCTTAACTCTAAAGAATTCCATCTATCAGCCTTTAAGTCATTAATTGGGTCATATTTTTTTGACGCAAAGTTAAATAGCCAGTAGCCTCCTGGATAAGTTGGAATCGAAGCCTGATATGCTTTAACAATGGGGAACATCTTTTTAAGCTTGATATTTGAGCTTATTCCCACTTCGAAAAAGTTATCGTATATAGGTGTTTCATTTTGATTTACAAGAATACCATTTTCTTTTAAAGCTCTATAGCAATCGTTATAAAACTCGGTAGTAAATAAGCCTTCACCTGGTCCGATTGGATCTGTAGAATCGATTAAAATTAAATCGTATACGTCTTCTTTATCCCTTACAAATTTGATTCCGTCTTCATATAGAACAGTAACCTTTTCATTATCCAGTTCACAGGATATAGCAGGGAAATATTTTCTTGAGGCTTCAACAACCATCCTATCTATTTCTACCATATCAACGTGTTCAATAGAAGGGTACTTCATGAGTTCTCTTACAGTACCTCCATCTCCTCCGCCAATAACCAATACATTTTTAATATCTGGATTAATAGCCATAGATGGATGAACAATCATGTCATGATATACAAACTCATCTTTTTCGGTAACCATAACTAATCCATCTAAAGTCATCAAATTCCCATATTCATAAGTCTTTAAGATGTCAATTCTTTGAAAATCACTTTTGTCAGAAAAGAGGTGTTCCTTTATTCTCAGAGAGAATTTTACATTTTCTGTATGATTTTCAGAGTACCAAAGATCCATATTAATTCCTCCTTTAGTTAATAACTGGGGTTAAAAGTTAAGTTAGCAATGAAATCATAACCTATTATATACAAATATCACATACTTCATAAATATTTGAAAATGAAAAAGTGGGATTATATACCCACTTTGTATTTAATATCGGTATATTTATTTTTGCTTAGTCTTCGAATTTTATCCACCATACCTCGAGGCACTTCAATAGTTTCGGTTCTTTCTGCTTGTAACTTATCTTTTAAATGCTCAAAGGCAATCCACGGGTTAACCTCGTCGCCGCAGGTAAAGAGGTCAACAGAGGCATAACCAAGTTCAGGCCAAGTGTGTATTGTTAAGTGAGATTCTTGTATAACAACAACTCCACTTACTCCCCACGGGTTAAACATGTGAAAACAACTTTTTACTACTGTTGCATTTGATTTTTCTGCAGCGTCTACCATATATTTTTCTATTAATGTATGGTCATTTAAAATCTCCTCATTGCAGTTATAAAATTCTGCTAAAATGTGTCTTCCTAAAGATTCAATTTTCATTATATAAGCACTCCTTTCTAAAATGATGGTGGCGTAGATACCCAAAGTACAGAAACCGGCTTATTATAAGGGTTTTCTAAATAGTGGGTTTTATTGGATTTAAAATAAAAACTTTCTCCACTTCTAACTTTGTATGTTTGATTACCAATGATTAAATTTAATCTGCCCTTTAAAACGTATCCAAATTCTTCCCCTTCATGGGGTTCATCAGCTTTAGTTTTACTTTTAGGTTTTAATGTAATTAATATGGGTTCCATAGAATTTTTCTGTGCATTAGGAATAAGCCATGATATAGAATAACCAAAATCCTCATAATCTCGGTCGTATATATCATTTTTGCTGAAAACTATTTTTTCCTCTATTTCTTCATTGAAGAAATTATTAATATTAGTACCTAAAGCTTCTAATATATCAATTAGTGTAGCAATTGAAGGAGAAGTAAGATTTCTTTCTATTTGAGAGATAAACCCTTTTGTTAGATCACAGCGGTTAGCTAGTTCATCTTGAGTAAGATTGTTTAAAGTCCTTAACCTTTTAATTTTTTCTCCAATATTCAAAATACCACCCCATGGCAAATGTAAAAAATCAGTAGCATATATGCCCAGTCATAAATTAAGTATTACATTTATTTAATTTTATTAAACTTTAAGTTTACATATATTAAATATATACAAAAAAATAAAAAAGTCAATACATAATCCAAATTTTTTTTTGCATTTCATATATTTTTTAAAGGTTTATAAAATCAAGATTTTGGAAAAGATACAGATACACCTGATTTATAGTATTTTTAGATGTGAAGAGGTGGTCATAATGTTTATTATTTTTATTCTAATTTTTTTATTGATATTTATATTTTCATCAATAAAAATAAATATTCAGATTTTAAAGGATAATAAAAATGATGAAATTATTCTCGAGTTTAAATTACTATATGGATTAATCAAATATAAAGTAGAATATCCTCTAATTGAGTGGAAAGTTAAAAAAAAAAATGTGGCAGTCAAAGTTAGTGAAGAGGTAGAAAATAATACTAGTTCATCAGTAGTTAAAGAAAAGGATTTTGGAATAGATTACATTATAGAAATGTATAGAACAGGTAGATCATTGTTTAAAAAATACCACCAGCCAATAGATTATATAATTGAGAACACTACATGGGAATCTATATCTTGGAATACGGAAATAGGATTGAATGATGCAGCATTGACGGGGCTATCAACTGGATTAATAAAGATAATAAAGACCAATATACTATTTTTTCTTAATAGTAAAAAAGTTAAATTTAAAAAAATAGATCTGGATTCCATACCGAATTTTAAATCACAGCATATCAAAACTAGTTTGAATTGTATATTTAGTGTTAAAATAGGTCATATTATTATAGCAGGATTAAAAATATTAAGGTTAAGATATTTAAGAGTTTAAACATGTAAAGTTAAATTTTGAAGGTGGTGTTAAATTTGGGAAGTCATCCTATCGAAGCTTTAATGAAGACAACTATGGAGAGTCTGAAAGATATGGTAGATGTAAACACTATTGTAGGAGATGCAGTAGAGACTCCTGATGGAACAACTATAATACCTATTTCAAGGGTATCCTTTGGTTTTGCTTCAGGAGGAGGAGAATATAAAGAAAAATCTTCCGGTTCTGAAGAGTATGAAGACGGACAAAAATTTCCCTTTGCAGGAGGGACTGGTGCCGGAGTATCTGTACAGCCAGTAGCTTTCATGATCGTTGGAAAAAACAATATGAAGTTGCTATCTGTTGATCAAAATGCAAATATGTTCGAGAACTTAGTTGCTCTAACATCAAAACTAATTGATAAGGCTTCCAAAAGCGGTGATAAAAAAAGTAAAAGAAAGTCTGAATCAAGCGATGAAGAAAAAATAGAATAAGAGCGGTATACCGCTCTTTGTTGTTATCTTTATACAAATATTAAAACAGTATATGAAAACAATATAGAGTAATATAAATTCGGAGTGATGAAGTTGAAAAGCTATAAAAAGATTCTAAGTCAAATATTGATTGGCATAATTATTTTAATTTTAATATTGATTCCAGTATATACACAAGCAATTTCTGCTCAAAGTGCAATAGTTATGGAGGTTCAAACTGGAAGAATATTATATGCACGTAACATATATAATAAGTTACCGATGGCTAGTACTACTAAAATAATGACAGCTCTAGTAGCTCTTGAAAAGGGAAATATAAAGTCCATTGTTAAAGTGCCTAGAGAAGCCGTTGGAGTTGAAGGGTCATCTATTTATTTAAGATATAATGAACAAATAAGCCTTGAAGATTTACTTTATGGACTTATGTTACGTTCTGGTAATGATGCAGCAGTGGCAATAGCTTATCATATATCAGGCTCTGTAGAGGATTTTGTTAAGCTTATGAATAAGAGGGCTAAAGAAATAGGTGCAAAAAACACACATTTTAAGAATCCCCATGGTTTACATGATGATAATCATTACACTACAGCCTATGATTTAGCATTGATAACTAGGACAGCATTATTAAATGACAAATTTAAAGAAATAGTGAGTACAAAGAAATGGGTTGCAAAAAGAGATGGTTATAACCTTTTTTACAATAAAAACAAGACATTAAGCCAGTTTAAGGGTGGAGATGGAGTAAAAATAGGATATACAAGAGCAGCAGGAAGGTGCCTTGTATCCTCAGCTACAAGGAATGGTATGCAGCTGATCAGTGTAGTATTAAATGATTATAATTGGTTTGATGATTGTCATAGACTAATGGAAGCTGCTTTTAATACATATAAACCATACGAGGTGCTTTACAAAGACAAACCTATTAAATCCTTTAATATAAATAAAGGACAAAAAAAGAAGTCCTATTTGGTTTCGAAGAAAAATATAACCATACCAGTTTCCGAGAGGGAAAAAGAAAAGGTCTTTACAGTTTTTGAAAGTAATGAGGTTTACAATGCGCCTATAAAAAAAGATGAAGTGTTGGGAAAAGCAAAAATATACGTCGGAGATGAATTAATAGCTACGACGGAATTAATAGCAAAAGAAAGTGTTAAAAAACAAAGCTTCATGGATTATATAATAGATATATTTGATAGATAGTATAAAAAAACTTCTGTTTAAAACATTTTAAACAGAAGTTTTTTTATGTAACAGAATCAATTGGTTTTAAATATTCTAATACTATAAGGTTTATTTTTGGAAAAGTGAGGGATTAAAGTGATAAAAAAAATCATGTATGAATGCATTGATGTGGGGAGCGAATATTGTCCTTGTTATTTGGCTGAAACCAATGATTGTATAACTTGTTCCCGCTTGCAGGGAAAAAGCTTTTGTGACTGCAATTGGGGAGGGGTATGTATTTATCAGAGATATTTCTGGAATGGAGAAAAGGTTAATCCTTCTAGAGAAACATATAAAGCCAAGATTTTAGATAAAAAAATGGTAGGAGACAATTTAATTATATTTAAGATTTCAGTAATGAAAACATTGGCTAGACAGCTTAAACAGCCAGGATCCTATATTTTTATTAGAAATATTAATAAACCTCAGTTTTTTGATATGCCTATGTCAATAATGTATTCGAACGAATACAATGGGGAGATACATGTGGCAGTGCAAATATTGGGAAGTAAGACAAAATCTTTATTATCTTTAAATGATGAAATATTGGTACGGGGACCCTATTGGAATGGACTGCAGGGCTTGAAGGAGCTTAAAACCTTAAAAGCTTCAAATGCTTTGATAGTTGCAAGGGGAGTAGCTCTAGCACCTGCAGTACTTGTTTTAAAATATCTAATAAAAAATAATAACAAAGTAAGCTTAATAATTGATAAGGGTAAAATTGATGAGGTGTTCATAAATGAATATATAAGTGATCTAAACTTAGTTACTATCGAATCGGATATTACTACAGAAAAGGGAACACTATTAATAAGAGAACTTATAAAAAATAATAATTATGAATTATGTTATAGCGGAGGATCAGACAGACAGCATTGCGAGGTAAAGAAATTACTTACAGAGCTTTCGCCTAAAACAAGGTTTGCAATATCTAATAATAATGAAATCTGTTGTGGTGAGGGTATTTGTGGGGCTTGTTCCATAAAAATTGGAAAAAAAGTTGTAAAATCTTGTAAAACACAGATTGATACTTCTTATATTGTAGAAAAGGGGGAAAAGTAATGACTAGGATTATAATAGTAGGAGGCGGATGGGCCGGGTGTGCTGCGGCTATTACAGCTAAAAAGGCAGGTGCTGATGTAGTATTAATAGAGCGAACTGATATGCTGCTGGGACTAGGAAATGTAGGAGGAATAATGAGAAATAACGGTAGATATACCGCAGCTGAAGAGGCAATTTTATTAGGGGCTGGGGACCTTTTTAATATAACTGATAAGGCATCCAGACATGTAAATATCAATTTTCCTGGTCACAGTCATGCAAGTTTATATGATGTAAGCAAGATTGAACCAATGGTAAGAAATTATTTAAAAAAAATGGGTATAAATATAATGCTCCAGACAAGAGTTACAGATATAGATGTACAGGATGGTATAATTAAGGGAGTAGTTCTCTACAATGATAGTATTGTCAAAGGAGATGTTTTTATTGAAACGACAGGGTCAACGGGGTCTATGGGTAATTGTTTAAAATATGGAAATGGATGCGCCATGTGTATCCTTAGATGTCCTACATTTGGGCCAAGAGTTAGCATTAGTATGAAAGCTGGAGTAGAGGATATTCTTGGACAGAGAAGTGATGGATCCTATGGCGCCTTTAGTGGATCCTGTAAGCTAAATAAAGATTCATTAAGTTCAGAAATAGTCGAGGTCTTAAATGAAAAGGGAGTGGTAGTTTTACCGGTTCCAAAAGACGATATAAATGAGGATAAATTGAAGATGAAGGTTTGTCAGCAGTATGCCCTTAAAGAATATGCTGAAAATATAGTACTTCTCGATACAGGTCATGCAAAATTAATGACACCTTTTTACCCATTAGAAAAATTACGTAAAATTAAAGGATTAGAAAATGCCAGATTTGAAGATCCTTATTGCGGAGGTATAGGCAACTCAATTAGATACCTATCTATAGCTCCCAGGGACAATAATATGAAAGTAAGAGATTTAAAAAACTTGTTATGTGCAGGAGAAAAATCTGGACTTTTCGTAGGCCATACTGAGGCAATAGTTACAGGAAGTTTAGCTGGTCACAATGCAGTTAGGCTCGATAAAGGAATGAAACTACTACAGTTACCTATTAGCTTAGCCATAGGAGACTTGATTGCATATGCAAATGAAAAAATAGAAACTAAAGAGGGTCTAAAAACCAGATATACCTTTGCTGGAGCCAGCTATTTTGAAAGAATGAAGAAATTAAACTTATATACTACTGATGAAAAAGTTTTAAGAAGAAAAGTTGAAAGATTGAATTTAACAAATATCTTTGAAGAGAAAATAGTATAAAATATAATAAAAGCAAAGAGGTATTGTCAAACTAAAGAAAAGGAGTTGTAGGAATTGAGGTTGCAAAAATATATTGCAAAGTCAGGAGTTACTTCAAGACGAAAGGCAGAGAAACTAATTGAAAAGGGAAGAGTTAAAGTAAATGGAAAAGTAGTTACTGAGATGGGAGTTAAAATTAATCCTGATAAAGATGTCATATATGTTGACAATAAAGAAGTTAAAATGGAGGATAATAATGTATATATAATTTTGAACAAGCCGGAAGGATATGTAACGACATTGTACGATGAATATGGAAGGCCTAAGGTTGCAGATTTGATAAAAGGAATAAAAGAGAGAATATATCCCATAGGACGTCTGGACTACAATACGTCAGGTCTATTACTTCTAACTAATGACGGAAAATTGACTTATAAAATTACTCATCCTAGACATCATATTAATAAAACTTATTTAGTAAAGGTAAAAGGGATACTTAGTGAAGAAAAAATGGAAAAATTCAGAAATGGAATTGACATTGGGGGGTATGTCACTGCACCTGCTAGTATAAAATTATTAAATGAAAATAAAAGCAATAGTCTAGTTAAGGTAATAATACATGAGGGTAGAAATCGACAGATTAGAAGAATGATGGATGCCTTAGGTCATCCGGTCATAGGATTAAAAAGAGTAGCCATAGGAAAGATAGTTTTAGGAAAGTTACCTAAAGGACAGTGGAGACATTTAAGAGAAGATGAAATTAATTATTTAAAATCTTTATAGGAATATAATATATAAAGAAAGACCTGCAAAAATCCTTATATAAGTTCAGACTATGGGGAATTTTGTAGGTCCATAAATTTTTATTTAAGTTTTCAATTGAAAGAATATTTGTATTTATAATATAATTAATTAGTCGAAGGGGTGATAAAATGCTTAATATAAGAGTTCCAGCCAATAGTGAAAAATTTAAAATAGCAGAATTTCTAAATAATACTGATAGTAAAAAAATAGATATAAGTATTAAACTGAAAAATTCAATGATAGCTTGTATTAATGATGAAATCGTAGGATTTGTTAGTTATACCCAAATTCCTGATAATAAAGAAAGAGCAATATTAGATGTTTTATTAGTAAAAAAAGAATACAGAGGACAATATATAGGTGATGGTCTTGTGAAAGCTATTTTAAACTTAGCAGAGAAAAGAGGAATCAAAAGGGTCTATTGTATTAAAGATGAAAAGAACTCTTTATTTTTTAAAAAAGTAGGATTTACTATAAGAACAGGAACAGATTTAGAATTTATAAAGAAGTACATACATAATCATATTCAATCGGACAAAAGGCTTTTAATATTTGAAGCAAAACTTCCTGAGTTTTTTAATAAACCCTGTAGGTCAAATCTATAATAATGGAGGTTAAACTATGCAGGCAAAATTTTTAAACAGGGCTACTGATTTGGCAAAGGATATAATAAAAAAGGTTGTAAAAAAGGATGATATAGTTATAGATGCAACTGTTGGAAATGGAAATGATACCTTATTTCTATGCGATTTAGTTGGAGAAAGAGGAAAGGTTTACGGATTCGACATTCAAGAGCTTGCCATAAAAAGAACAGAGGAAAGATTGAAGAAAAATGGGTTGGCAGATCGAGCTTTACTTATTAATGATGGTCATGAAAATCTATCTAAATATGTAAATCAGAAAGTTACAGCTATAATGTTTAATCTCGGCTATCTACCACGTGCCGATCATAAAATTACTACAAAATATGAAACTACTTTAGAAGCAGTAAAACAGGGAATAGATCTTTTAGCCTCCAATGGAATTATGACTATTGTAATCTATCCCGGCCATAAGGAGGGGATGGAAGAAAAAGAAAAACTTTTGGAAATATTAAGTAATTTTGGTCAAAACATGGTAAATGTACTAAAAATGGAGTTTATCAACCAAAAAAATAACCCCCCTTTGCTAGTAGCAATTGAAAGAAAATAAAAAACAATTTTACTTCATTTAACTTGGAGTATCAACAATCTCTATGCAAGTAAATCTTTTGGGGCCTATTACTTGTAAATTTTAGGATCGTTACAAAACTATTATTTTCAATTTTTTTATTGCATTTTAAGCATATATATTTTGACTTGTTTATTTTATCGTATGAAAATCTGATAGATAAAGCACCGTATTTTTGCCAACTTTTCCATCCAGTTTTACAAAGGTGTACTCTATTATCATAATCTGCATAAACCCAACGTAAAATTCTATGAAAGTGGAATGGATATTTAGTATAGCTAATAAACCTTCTAGGAAAACCTAGACTTACGGCATAGTTTTCAAAGGCTGTTTCTATTTTAGTTTGAAGCGGTTCATCAATTTTTGTATTAGTAAATTTATAACTATTATCTTTAAGCCACCTTCTCACTTTATCAAACATATAGCCTCTGCATACCAGAATTTCTTCATCTTTGGATACTTTAAGCCTATTAAATAATTCAACTACTATTTGAGTGGCTTGATCTAGATATATTTTTTTTTGAAATAATTCGGGGGAATAATATTTTAAAGGAATTATATTATAATAAAACTCATTTGTTTCAGCCCTCATAGCACCAATAATTGTACCTCCAATTAAACTGCCACTACCAGAATCATCAATTAATATCAAGGTGAATCACTCCTAACAATTATATATCTATATTATTTGTATTATTTTGATTAACTATTAAAATTTATTATCAGAGAAGGGAAGTGAATAGTTGTGAAAATACTAGTAACTAATGATGATGGAATTTTCGCGGAAGGAATTTATAAATTGGCGAAAAATTTAAATAAATATTATGATGTACGAGTAGTTGCGCCTGACAGACAAAGGAGTGCTACAGGTCATGCTATCACCATGCATCATCCATTAAGAGCAAAAAAAATAAAGTTTTTCGATACTGATATACATGCCTGGGCTGTAGATGGCACACCATCAGATTGTGTTAAGCTTGCGATAGAAGCTCTATTAACTGAAAAGCCAGATATAGTTATATCTGGCATAAACGATGGACCAAATTTGGGAACCGATGTCTTATATTCTGGTACAGTATCAGCAGCGATAGAAGGAGCCATACAGGGGGTACAATCAGTGGCAGTATCAATGGTCGGTACTAGAAACCAGAATTATGATATAGGAGTTCAATTTAGCCTTTCAATAGTAGAACAACTAAAGCGTAAGGAACTACCAAAGGATACATTATTAAATGTTAATATTCCTAATTGTAATGGCGAAGATATTCAAGGAGTTAGGATAACTCAATTAGGAATAAGAAAATATAAGAATTCTTTTATAAAAAGAATAGATCCTAGGGGACAGTCCTACTACTGGTTAGGAGGAGAAGTGATTCAAGAAGAGCAGCATGATAATTCTGACGTATGCAGTGTAGAAGAAAATTATATTTCAGTTACGCCTATTCATTATGATTTGACAAAGTTTAGTTTAATATCTGAGCTACAAAAATGGAACTTGAATTTTACTAACAGCACACTTTAGTGTGCTGTTTATTGTTTGCGAGGCATGTTGCCGAGCCGATGGTTTGAAAGAAAACCTGCCACCTAGCTAATGGGAAGGCAAGCTGTAAGCAAGGGGTGAGATGAGAGTGCAGTATGCAGACGAAGCCGTAGTAGTGAATAAACCTATACCTATGAAAGCTAGTAATAGACTGGAGGATAAAATATGGGTGACGCATCGCTTAGTCGATGTGGCTATCTTAAGCAAAAAGCTTATGATAGGTGCGAAGGGCGGAAGAAATTTCAAAGTGTGTCTAAAAGAATTTCAATTTCTGTGAGAGCAAAGAAAACAGGACTAATTATCCTGTTTTCTAGCTACTCGATTTTTAAAAAATACAGAAGGCAAACTGTATACTATTATAATAAAAGGCAGATATTCCATGATTAAAGCATACAAAATGCAATAAAAATTGCATTGTTAAGAAATGTGATTTAAAAATGAAATTTTCATTGCATTTTTTCGAAAAAATTGGTATGATTTACTTAAAGATAATTTAAGGAGGTTATCAGATTGAGCAAAGCTATTGAAAAAAAGGCTAATTTGCAAATAAAGAGAGATTTATGTAAAGGTTGCAAAATTTGTGTTCAATTTTGTCCTAAAGATGTTTTGACTATGGAAGGTGGTAAAGTTAAAATCAAAGATATTGAAAAATGTATAGAATGCGGATTATGTGAGCTAAGATGTCCGGATTATGCAATTTTTCTGGGAGGTAGTGAAGATGAATAGTAGAAAAGTAAAACTTATGCAAGGTAATGAAGCATGTGTAGAAGGAGCCATAGCAGCTGGAATGAGATTTTATGGAGGTTACCCTATAACTCCATCTACTGAAATAGCAGAGATATCAGCTGTTAAGTTACCAGCTGTGGGCGGAAAATTTATTCAGATGGAAGATGAAATAGGAGGAATAGCAGCAGCTATAGGGGGATCCTTAGCGGGTTTGAAATCTATGACTGCAACTAGTGGACCGGGATTTTCTCTTAAACAGGAGAATTTAGGATATGCAGCAATAGCTGAGATACCACTTGTAGTCGTTAATGTACAAAGAGGAGGACCTAGTACAGGACTTCCGACGGCGCCAGCACAAGGGGATGTGATGCAGGCTAAATGGGGTACCCATGGAGATCACCCTATAATAGCACTAAGCCCGTCATCTGTTAGAGAAACCTTTGACGTAACTGTTAGAGCATTTAATCTGGCAGAAAAATACAGAACACCAGTAGTAATTTTAACAGATGAAGTAGTTGGACACATGAGGGAAAAAATTGAAATACCCGACCCTAGCGAAATCGAAATTATTGATAGAAAAAAACCTGAGGTAGATCCTGAAAACTATCTACCTTATGAAGTAAAAGATGGCGAGTTAGTACCGCCAATGGCTGCATTTGGAGATGGCTATAGATTCCATGTAACAGGTCTTACCCACGATGAAACAGGTTTTCCAAGCAATAGTTCAGAAATAGCTGAAGCTCTTTTAAATAGATTAATGAATAAGATAAATGCAAATTTAGATGACATACTTGATTACGAAGAATTTATGTGTGATGACGCAGAAATAGTAGTGTTTTCCTATGGTAGTACAGCAAGATCAGCAAAAAGTGCAGTTAAAAAATTAAGAGAAGAGGGAATCAAGGTTGGTTTGTTTAGACCAATTACAATCTGGCCTTTCCCAGAGGAAAAGGTTTACGAGTTAAGTAAGAAAGTTAAATCTATAATAGTAGCAGAAATGAACCTTGGACAGTTAGTGTTAGAAGTGGAAAGAGTTTCAAAGGGTAATTGTAAAGTATCTCACTTAGGAAAAGCAAATGGAGAAGTTATAACTCCTAATGAAATAGTAAGCAGAGTTAAGGAGGTTTTATAGGTGGCTAGTAAATTAATAAAGGACTACTTTAGAACTGATAAATTACCTCATATATGGTGTCCAGGCTGTGGTCATGGAATATTAATGAGATCTGTAGCTCAGGCCATAGACAATCTGGGACTTGATAAAGATAAGGTCTGTATAGTGTCAGGTATAGGATGTTCATCAAGGGCTCCAGGATATATGGATTTCAATACTCTTCATACAACTCACGGAAGGGCTTTAGCATTTGCAACAGGTGTAAAATTGGCTAGACCTGAATTGGAAGTTATAGTAGTAACAGGAGACGGAGATTGTGCTGCTATAGGAGGAAATCACCTTATACATGCAGCCAGAAGAAATATCAATATAACTACTGTTGTATTTAATAACAACATATACGGTATGACAGGAGGTCAATACTCACCAACTACACCTACCAATGAATTTGGAACAACAGCACCATATGGAAATATTGATAAGCCCTTTGATATTCCGGCTTTAGCAGGAGTAGCAGGGGCTACATATACTGCTAGAGGTACTGCTTACCATGCAAAACAACTAACTAAGTTAGTTGAGAAGGGAATTAAAAACAAAGGTTTTTCACTAATTGAAGGAATAAGCATATGTCCTACTTACTATGGGAGAAAAAATAAAAAGGGTTCTGCTGTTGATATGATGAATTGGCTTAAAGATAATGCGGTAGATATTAAAGTTGCAGAAAAATTACCTAAAGAAAAATTGGAAGGTAAATTTTTAATAGGTGAATTTAAGAATACTACTGAACCTGAATATACTGAAGAATATATGAAGATTATAGAAAGATTTCAAAAGGAGAGATAATATGGCTGTGCAAACTGAAATTAGATTAACTGGTTCCGGAGGGCAAGGCCTTATACTTGCAGGTATTATATTAGCAGAATCGGCAATACTACAAGGAGGTAATGCCGTGCAGTCTCAGTCCTACGGACCAGAGGCTAGAGGGGGAGCTAGCAAGGCTGAAGTAATTATAAGCGAAGAAGAAATCGATTTTCCTAAAGTTGATAAGGCTGACATACTTCTTTCTCTTACACAGATAGCCCTTAACAAGTATGCTGATTCTCTTAAGGAAGACGGAATATTAGTAGTCGACTCTGAACTTGACATCCCTGAGGATGTAAAAGCTTCAAAAATAGTTGCTGTACCAATACTGAAAACTGCAATTGAAAAGATAGGTAAGGCTATGGTTGCAAACATAGTAGCATTAGGAGTAATACAGGAACTTACAAATGTAGTTTCAAAAGAATATCTAGAAAAAGCAGTTTTAAACAGAGTTCCTAAAGGAACTGAAGAGTTAAATAAAAAAGCATTACAAGAAGGATATAATTTAGTAAAAGATGCTTAATAGTTTGAGGAGTATGTAAATGGATAGGGATAATTTAGATGTATTGAACAGAATTCAAACCAGTTATAATAAGTTAAGCAAAGGTCAAAAACTCATTGCTGATTACATTATCCAGAATTACGATAAAGTCGCTTTTATGACAGCTTCAAAGCTTGGAGAAAAGGTTGGGGTTAGTGAATCAACTGTAGTGAGATTTGCTAATGCCTTGGATTATGGAGGGTACCCCAAGCTTCAGAAAGAGCTACAGGAGCTAATAAAGACCAAACTCACTACTGTACAAAGACTAGAATTATCTGAAGACTATAGCAATGACAAAGATGTTTTGAAAAAAGTAATGAAGTCGGATCTAGATAATATAAGAAAAACCATTGAAGAAATTGATGCAAATAATTTTCAGATGGTAATAGATAGTATTTTAGATGCTAAAAGAGTATATATCTTAGGACTCAGAAGTTCTATTGTACTTGCTGAATATTTAGGCTTTTATTTAAATTTTATTTTAGAGAATGTTCATATTGTACCCTCGGGAATTAATGACATTTTTGACCAACTAATTAATATAAATGAGGAAGATGTAATTATAGGAATATCTTTTCCAAGATACTCTAAAAAGACACTTGAAGCTTTACAATTTGCAAAAGATCAGGGAAGTACAATAATAGGAATAACTGACGGACCATTTTCACCGATAAAGTCATTAGCTGAGTTTACTTTGACTGCCAGAAGCAATATGACTTCCTTTATAGATTCTCTAGTGGCTCCTATGAGCTTAATGAATGCTTTAATAATAGGCCTAAGCATGAAGGAAAAAGACAAGATAGCTTCTACATTTAAAAATCTTGAAAATATCTGGAATGACTATAATATTTATATAAAAAAGTAGGTTTGAATAAAAGAAGAGCTGTTTTAATAGAAAAGATTTAGAGGTAAAAACAGCTCTTTAAAGTCGCTACAGAGGAAACATTGAAGGCTATTTAAAGCTATATTGTTAGAGTAACTAGCACAAGAGGATAATTTAATAAAGGACAGAAGTAATTTTTATATGACTTAAAAATACTTCTGTTCTTTTTAGTTTGCAAAGGATTAATATTATATAAATATGGTAAGAATAATAAATACAAATAACAAAGAGGTATTTAAAAATGAAAACCCTATATTTAATCAGACACGGTGAAACGATATGGAATTGTCAGTCAAAAACTCAGGGATGTAGAAACATCGGTTTGTCAGTGCGGGGATTTATTCAAGGTAAACTGTTGGCTGATAGGATAGAAAAATTAAATGATAATTATGTAAAAATATATTCAAGTGATCTCGATAGATGTTATGAAACAGCTAAACTGATAGATGAAAGGATTAATGTAGGCATTGAGGTAGTTAGGAATTTAAGGGAAATAAACTTTGGAGATTGGGAAGGCCTTACAACAGACGAAATAAAAACTTTCTATTTAAACGAGTTTAATAAATGGAGAAATAGACCCCACAAGGCACTCATACCTGGCGGAGAAGATTTGAAAACTGTACAGAATAGGTGTTTGAAAATAATAAAGCGTATATTAAATAAGTACAATAAAGGAGCCATTATAGTAATTTCCCATAGTGTAGCCATTAGAACTATTATACTGGGCCTTTTAGATATTGAGCTATCACACTTTTATAAAATAGTTCAAAGTAATGCCTGCATAAATAAAATTGAGTTTAGAAGTTATGGTCCAGTTTTGGTCAGTTTAAATGATACCAACCATCTAGATATAGATGTGTGCTCATAAGGAGATAATTATGGAAATGAAAGAGAAAAAAATACATAGGAAGATTAATAATTTACTTTTTAAAAAAACTATAAGCTTTTTCGTTGTATTAATATTAGCACAGCTTTATATAATAAATTTCACATCAAATAAGGACCGCATATTAAATGCACTTGAAAGTCAAGAAGGATTATATTTAAAGTCTGTCGATATGGTTCCTCAGTATGGAGAGGTTCTTTTTAGCATTGTGAATGATCAATATCCTAACCAAGTATATGTAATGATGAATGACAAAAAGATAGGCTTTAATAATAATAGACTAAAAATTAATGTCAGAGATGGAGATTTAATTGAATTTAGTGGCAAATATATAAGAAGCAATGTTTTAATTAAAGTAGAAAAAGTAAGTAATAATATTATAAATATAAATAGAGATCATATATATGAAATTACTCCTCAATCTCACAAGCTAATACTAATTAAAATTAGAGAGTAATACTTGTGATACCTTTCATAATAAGTTATAATCTTTATAGAAGTGGCGAAGTTTTGACTAATATACAGGGGAGAGTAGATACTACTATAGATTATTCACTTCATTTGAGTATAAACCACCAGATGTCTGGTGGTTTATATATTAAAAGGAGGAGGAAAAGTGCATAAAATAAGTATAGCAATTGACGGACCAGCTGGCGCAGGTAAAAGTACTTTAGCTAAAAAAATTGCAAATTTAAAAAATTTGCTTTATATAGATACAGGGGCAATGTATAGAGCTGTTACATTAAAATTACTAAGAGAAAATGTACCTTTAGATAATTATGAGTTAGTTAAGAGGGTTTTGGATAATACTATTATTGAAATAATAAATGGTAGTATATTTTTAGATAATGTTAATGTAGATAAAGAAATAAGAACACCGAAAGTAAATGAAAATGTTTCTAAAGTCGCTGCTTTGCCATTTGTTAGAGAAACTTTAGTGAAGCTGCAGAGAAAAATTGCCGATAAAAACAATGTAGTAATGGATGGTAGGGATATAGGTACTAAAGTACTTCCAAATGCAGAGTATAAATTTTTTATAACGGCTTCAATAGAAGAAAGAGCTAGAAGACGATATGAGGAGCTAAAGAAAAACGGATACCACTGCAGTTTTAATGATATAGTAAAAAAAATAGCTGAGAGAGATAAAATGGACAGTGAGAGGAAACTTGATCCTTTAAAAAAGGCAGATGATGCTGTTATAATAGATACTACAAATAAAAACATTGATGAAGTTATTAATATAATTTTAGGTAAAATCGAGAGTATAAAATAGCTTTTGAGTTTAGGGGGTTTTTTATGAAAATATTTGTTGCAGAAAACTCGGGGTTCTGTTTTGGAGTTAAAAAAGCTATCAATAAGACCATGGAAGCAATTAATGAACAATATAAAAAAATATACACCTATGGGCCCCTCATACACAATAAACAAGAAACAGATAGGCTAAGTAAACTGGGAGTTAAATCTATTGATAATTTAGAGGAGGCAAAGGATTCTCAAGTGATAATAAGATCTCATGGTGTACCATTGAGATTTTATGAAGATGCTAAGAAGTATAACGTTGAAATTATAGATGCTACATGTCCCTTCGTGAGGAAGGTGCAAAAAATTGCTAAAAAATTTTATGAAGAGGACTATCAGATTATAATTGCAGGAAATCCTAGACATCCTGAAGTTATAGGAATAAATGGATGGTGCAATAATAGTGCTTTTATTGTTGAAGATGAAAAAGATGTGGAAAAGCTTCCTATAAGTAAAAAAATTTGTTTAGTTGCACAGACTACCCTCACTTTAGAAAAATGGAATCTCATAATAAATAAATTAGAGGAAAAGACTAATGAGCTTAGAGCATTTAATACTATATGTTTAGCTACAAAGGAGAGACAGAAATCCTGTGCAGAGACTGCCAAAAAAGTTGATTTAATGATAGTAATAGGAGGATATCATAGCTCTAATACCCAAAAATTGTATAATATAAGCAAAAAGTATTGTGAAAAAACAATCCATATTGAAACTGCAGAAGAATTACCATTAAAGGACTTTCACAAATTTAATGCAATTGGGATAACAGCTGGTGCATCGACACCAGATTGGATTATTAATAATGTTATAAAAAAATTAGAAGATAAAGGTGGCGATCAAGATGGAAAACAATAATTTAAATGAAATGCTGGAACAAACTGATAGTTTTATGAAAGTTCCAAAGAGAGGTGAAATTGTAAAGGGAAAGGTTGTACAAGTGATGGATGATGAGGTAGTAGTAAATATTGGGTATAAATCTGATGGGATAATACCATCTAGAGAGATTTCTAGCAATCCCGATATAAATCTTAGAGAAATTATTAATGAAGGTGATGAATTAGACGTTTATGTTTTAAAAACAGATGATGGTGAAGGTAATGTAATCTTATCTAAAAAAAGGGTAGATATTATTAAGGATTGGGAAGAACTAGAGCAAGCATATAAAGAAAATAAAACTTTAACTGTAAATACTAAAACAGTAGTTAAGGGTGGAATTATTGCATACTTTAAAGAGATTAGAGGTTTTATTCCTGCTTCTCAATTAACAAATAGATATGTTGAAAATTTAGATGAATTTGTCAATAAGCAACTGGATGTAAAAACAATTGAAGTAAATAAGGGAAAGAGAAAAGCAGTATTTTCCCATAGAAAAATAGTAGAAGAAAAAATAGCTGAGCAGAGAGAAAAGCTGTGGAATACAATAGAAAAGGATACAGTTATGAAAGGTGAGGTAAAGAGGTTAACTAACTTTGGTGCCTTTGTTGATCTGGGAGGAGTAGATGGCCTTATACATATTTCAGAGATGTCCTGGGGACATATAAAGCATCCTTCTGAAGTGTTAAATGTGGGAGATATGGTTGATGTATATATAAAGGACTTTAATAAGGATGAAGGCAAAATATCCCTTAGCTTAAAGCAGATTAAAGGAAACCCTTGGGATGATATTGATAAAAAGTATGAAGTAGGACAAATAATAAAGGGTAAGGTTGTTAAACTAGTAGATTTTGGAGCTTTTGTAGAGATAGAGCCTGGTATAGAAGGCCTTTTGCACATATCTCAAATCTCAGAAAAACATATATCAAAACCTTCAGAAGAACTAGAAGTGGGACAAACAGTAACTATTAAAATACTAGATATTAATAAAGAAGAAAAAAGAATAAGTCTATCTATAAAAGAAGCTCTCGAATCAGAAAGCGTGGAAAACTATACAGATGAAATCGTTAAAGAAGAACAAACTACAACTACAATAGGAGATATAATCAAATTTAAGGAAAATAATTAAGTATAATATTATGTATATTGGGAAGAATATTATTACCCTCACAAAATATTGAAAGCCCCCTTATATTTCTTGGTGACCGTGTTTAACACGGCTTTTTTTTATTTAAAAAATGTGTTAGAATTATTTTAATCAAAAATTTAGAAGTTGCATATGTGATTATATATTAAAATTAAAAATGGGGGCAAAGTATGCAAGGTTACGAAAGATTTAAAGATCTAATATTTAAAAAGACTGAAATAGATTTGTCCTGTTATAAGGAAAGACAAATGAAAAGACGGATAGAATCATTAATTAAAAGGAATAACTTTAATTCTTATGAAGATTACTACAACGCCATAAATAAGGATAAAAAGCTTTATAATGAGTTTATTAACTATCTTACGATAAATGTATCGGAGTTTTATAGAAATCCTGAACAATGGGAAGTTTTAAAGAATGAGATAATACCTAATTTGTTGAAATATAAGAAAAAACTAAAGGTTTGGAGTGCAGCTTGTTCAACAGGGGAAGAGCCATACTCCTTAGTAATGGTTCTTAGCAATTTTTTTCCTTTAAATGAGATTAAAGTATTAGCAACAGATATAGATAGAGAAGCCTTAAGTAAAGCAATTGTGGGTATGTATACTGCAAAAAGCATTGAAAGGGTACCGAAGGAGTTTAAGAATAAATATTTTACAACAGTTGGAAATTCCTATAAAATAATTGATGATATTAAAAGATGTGTAGAGTTTAGACAGCATAATCTTTTAAAAGATGATTATCCTAGCGACTGTGATCTAGTTATTTGTAGAAATGTTATGATATATTTTACTGAAAAGGCCAAGGAGTTAATGTATAAAAAGTTTAATAGAGCTCTAAGTGAGCATGGAATTCTTTTTGTTGGAAGTACAGAACAAATAATACTTTCTCATAGATATAATTTTAAGGCTTGTAAAACATTTTTTTACAAAAAAATACAATAGTTTATACATATATACAATGTTAAAACTATTTGAAGAAATTTTAGTTTCTTTAAATAGTTTTTGTTGTTAAATAGCGAAATCTGACTGAAATTGCTATAAAAAAAACCGTGTAATTAAAAGGATTTCAAGTAGTTGAAAAGAATATGTTATAAAGGAGGTGAAGAGCTTGATTGATAATAATAAAAAGTATTCAATATCAGAGGCTAGCAAATTAATTGGATTCAGCAATCATGTTTTAAGGTTTTATGAAAAAGAATTTGAAATAGATGTCCCCAGAAGCAAATCTAATCATAGGTATTATACCTATGTAGAAATAGAAAAATTTATATATATTAAATCTTTAAAGGAAAAAGGTTTATCTAATCAACAAATCAAACAGGTAATAAATTCACCGGAAGAGGCAATGGATGAAATAGCAGTCACCAGTAGTGAACAGTTAGTTATCAGTAAAGATTTTATGCCATCAAATCCAAATATTAATATGGATTTTGGTAAAAGACTTGTGGAAATAAAAAAAGTAGTTCAAGAAGAGTTGGACGACAATTTCAAAATATTAAGCCGGGATTTAATTGAAGAAGTACATGGAGTACTAGAATATCTAAAAGAAGGAAAAAATGAGGATAAGGATACACTAATATCGGAGAATGCCAGGCTAAGGATGAAGCTGAAAGAAAAGGCTTATGAAATTGCTATGCTTAGGGAAAAAGTAAAAAGAATGGAGCAGAAAAAAGGTTCTTTTTTTAGTAGGATATTTAGTATTAATAAAAAGAAGATTTAATATAGTCTTAAGTCTATATTAAATCTTCTTTTTATTTTTAAAGGACAAACAAAAAATATGGCAAAATAATTGTATACGATTGACAAAATTGAATACAAGTATTATAATATAAATATAATAAGAGAATTCAAGGGGGAGTAATTATGAGAATGAAAATAAAAAAAGCTGATGAGAGACAAAATAAAAAATGTGGAATGATTACTTGTATTCACTGCATATGCAATACCTGCACTATTGAAAAATGTGATTTTTATGAAAGATATTATATTCAAGAAGATTAATTTAGCATAAAAAAAGCTTCCAGAAATCTGGAAGCTTTTTTATGCTAAAGTTATTTTTTATTAGGATATTTTTCTAAAGCATCCTTAAGAATACTCATAGCCTTTCGTAAAACGTTTTCATTCAGTATATAAGCAATTCTTACTTCGTCCTTTCCTAAACCAGGTGTAGCGTAAAAACCTTCTGCAGGAGCTAGCATTATCGTTTCATTATCTACATTAAATTCTTCTAAGAGCCATATCGTAAAATGTTCAGCGTCCACCACTGGAAGCTTAGCTATAACATAGAAGGCACCTGTAGGTTTTTCACATATAACCCCTGGCATTTCCTTTAATGAATTATATACTATATTTCTTCTCTTTTGATATTCTTCCAAAACACTTTTAAAGTAGTCATCAGATACAGAATATAATTCTACAGCTCCAATTTGCTCTAAAGTTGGAACGCACAGTCTGCCCTGACATAATTTCAAAATTTGTTTTATTAACTCTTTGTTTTTACTGGCAATTGAACCTATTCTTGCACCACATGCACTGAAACGTTTAGATATACTATCTACTATTATCACTCTATCCTGTATCTCCTTAACATTTCCAAAGCTTGTGTATGTAAGATTATCATATACAAATTCTCTATATACTTCATCTGCAATTATAAATAGATTATACTCATTAGCTATGTCGGCTAACATTTGAATTTCTTCTGGCGAATATACAACACCAGTTGGATTGCCAGGATTTGAAAGAAGAATTGCTCTAGTCCGTGGTGATATTAAATCTTCAATAGCCTCTTTATTAGGCAAATGGAATCCTTCGGTAGCCTTTGTTGTTATTGGTACTACATTTACCCCTACAGCTGATGAAAAGCCGTTATAGTTTGTGTAGAATGGTTCAGGGATTAAAACCTCATCACCATGGTCGGCTACTGCTATTAATGAAAATAGTAAAGCTTCACTACCGCCATTTGTAATTAAGATCTCGTCACTTTCGTACTCAATGTCGTATCTTTTATAATACTGAATTAAAGCCTCGATTAGCTCTGGGATTCCTTGAGAGAAGGAATATTTAAGAACTTTTTCATCAAAGCTCTTTACTGCATCGAAAAATTCAGCAGGAGTAACTATATCTGGTTGTCCTATATTTAAATGATAAACTTTTTTGCCTTGCTTCTTTGCATTTTCGGCAATTGGAACCAGCTTTCTTATTGGTGACTGCTGCATAGCTTTAATTCTTTTAGATAAATTCATTAATATACCCCCAATACTTTTTTAATATTATGAATTCATCTTTATAATATCACAAAACTAAGAAATTATGTATATGTATTAAATAGTTTAGGTAAAACAATTGTACAAAAGGATTCAAGAAGACAATAAGTATATTGAACAGTTTGAAAATTAGAATAAAACAGTTGTGTATGTTAAAGTAATATTTGTTTATAAAAAAAGTCTGATTTATGTTATAATAAAAATAATCTTATGTATTTTATTTTGAGGTGATACAGTGAGATTGGTCCCCATAGCCGTAGTAAAAGAAGGAGCTTATTTAGGACAAACATTATATAACGACCAAGGAAAAGTGTTACTTGTGAAAGGAACAAAGTTAACATCAAGATATATAAACAAAATAAAAAAGCATGGCTTTTATACTGTGTATATAATAGACGAATACAGCCAGCAGGATTTGGAGGATATTATAAAACCTGAAGTGAGAAGAAGGGCTATAGATGCAGTAAGAAGCGTATACAATACCTTTACAGGATTGGAAGAACCATCCATAAACAGATTTCAAAAGAATAAAATAAATAGAGCCAGTGAGTCAAATATAGAACAAATACAAAAAATAGCTAAAGCAATAGTGAATGATATTTTTTCTAATCCTCATCTGTTGATCAGTTTGGTGGATATTAAAAGTCTAGATAGTTACACCTACAATCATAGTGTGAATGTAGGGATTTTAGCCTTGACATTAGGGATTGCCTACGGACTTAATAGAAATGATTTATATGACCTGACTTTGGGATGCATGCTACATGATGTAGGTAAGATATTTATTCCAAATGATATTTTAAACAAAGCTGAAAAACTTAACAACGAAGAATTTGAAATTATCAAGGGACACTGTGAAAAAGGTTTTATTTATCTAAGGGAAAATACGGATTTAAGTCCAAGGGTCAGAATAGTGGCACTTCAGCATCAAGAGAGATATGATGGTTCCGGATATCCTCAGGGATTAAAAGGAGATAAAATAAATAAACTGGCACAGATTTCGTCGATTGCAGATGTATATGATGCCCTGACTTCTGATCGTCCATATAGAAAAGCTTTGTCACCTCATGAGGCTGTAGAATATATGATGGGGGCAGGAGGCAGGTATTTCAACATGGATATGGTAAAGACTTTTCTTAAAAAGATTATTCCCTTTCCGGTTGGTACTGTGGTAAGTCTTAGTAATGGCTTTATAGGTACAGTGGAAAAGATTAACAGTGAGATGGTACTCAGACCTAAAATAAAGGTATTTAGAGTCAATGGTGAAGATATTTCACCTTTTATGTGCGACTTATCCAAAGAAAAGAATATAGTTATAAATGGAGTTGTTTATGAAGTATAGATATATTCTTTGCTGGATTTTCATATTTTTTTTGTTTTTTCGCATAATATTTATATGATATACTCCTGTTATCAGGAGTATTTTTGATAGAAAGGAATGAGACAATGAAAAAGTACATTATAGAAACCTGGGGTTGTCAAATGAATGAGCATGATTCAGAAAAATTAGCTGGAATGTTGGCTAATATGGGTTATTTAGAGTGTGATGATAAAAAGGATGCAGACTTAATTATATACAATACATGCTGCGTAAGAGAAAATGCAGAACTTAAGGTCTATGGTAATCTAGGACAGCTAAAGCCTCTTAAACAAAAAAATCCCGATATGATTATTGGAGTATGTGGTTGTATGATGCAGCAGGCGCACATAGTGGAGCATATTAAGGAAAAATATCCCTTTGTAGATCTTATATTTGGAACTCATAACCTCCATAATTTCCCGGTGCTACTTGCTAACTGTAAACAAACAGACAATATGCTGGTTGAAGTTTGGGATCAAGAAGGAGAAATAGTCGAAGGTTTACCTTCTATTAGAAAATACGGATTAAAGGCCTTTGTAAATATTATGTACGGATGTAATAATTTCTGTACTTATTGTATTGTTCCATATACTCGAGGTAGAGAGCGAAGTAGAAAACCTGATGATATAGTAGAAGAAATAAAGAATCTTGTAGATAATGGTACTAAGGAGGTAACGTTATTAGGGCAAAATGTAAACTCTTATGGAAAAACATTGGAGAAACCAATAGATTTTGCTGACTTATTGTATCAAATCAATGGGATTGAAAGGCTAGAAAGAATAAGGTTTATGACTTCTCATCCTAAGGATGTATCTAGTAAACTTATTAAAGCCATAGCTGAATGTGATAAGGTTTGTGAGCATATACATTTGCCTGTACAGGCAGGAAGCAACAGAGTTTTAAAGTCAATGAATAGAAAATATACTAAAGAGCAGTATCTTAAATTGGTAGAAGATATAAAAAAGGCAGTTCCAAATATAAGTATAACGACGGATATTATTGTGGGTTTTCCTGGTGAAACGGAAAAGGATTTTATAGATACCTTGGACGTAGTTGAAAAGGTAAAATATGATAATGCCTTCACTTTTATCTACTCCATAAGGAAGGGAACGCCTGCAGCTAAAATGGAAGATCAGATTCCTGATGATGTGAAGCATGAGAGGTTCAATAGGCTTTTAGAGATACTTCACAAAGGAGTAGAGGAACAGAATGCCAAATTAAAGGACCAGATTGTAGAAGTACTTGTTGAAGGGACAAGTAAAAACGACGATGACGTTTTGATGGGAAGGACAAGAACAAACAAAGTAGTGAATTTCAAAGGGTCTAAGGATTTAATTGGAGAGATACTAAAAGTAAAAGTAACCAATCCTAAGAAATTTTCACTATTTGGTGAATTGCTAGAGTAGAAGGAGATATTTAAATGGATATTATGGAAATTGCCAATAATCTAGGAAAAGCGATAACCGAGACAAAGGAGTACAATAGATTAAAAGAAGTAGAAAAACTTTTCAAAAGTGATAAAAAGACACAAGACTTGCTAACTAATTTTGATATAAAGCAAAGGACATTGCAGGTCGCAAGTATTAGTGGAAGTGAGACATCTGTAAATAAATATAGAAAAGAATTAACCGAGTTATATAAAGAAATAAAGGCAAATGAATTGTTAAATGAATTAGATGATGCCCTAAATGATTTTTTAAAGTTAAAGAAAAGGGTTTATAGCATTCTGGAAAGCTATATGGACATTGAAGACAATATTCACCTATTTAATAAGAAACAGCATGGGTGTAAAAATGGATGTGGTGGATGTAAAAAAGATATCCTTCAATAATCCTCTTCAGGCTCCGTAGAAGAGCTGTTTTATATAGAAAAGATTTAGAGGTAAAAACAGCTCTTCAAAGTCGCTTCAGAGGAAACATTGAAGGATATTTAAAGTTATACTGTTAGAGTAACTAGCACGAGAGGTTGAATTAATAAAAAGGTATCCAAACTTAAAAAGAGCCGGGTAAAGACCTGGCTTTTTAATCTCTTGATTGCTTTTTTATGTTATAATATATAAAGCTAAAGGATGTAATTACAAATGAAAAGTTGATCGGACTACCATTAGGAGGATGATATATGGCGCGCTTAACTCCAATGATGAAACAGTATTTGGATATAAAGGAAAAGTATAAGGATCATATACTTTTTTTTAGATTAGGTGATTTTTATGAGATGTTTTTTGATGATGCAGAAATTGCTTCAAGAGAACTTGAAATAACATTAACTGGCCGTGATTGCGGACTCAAGGAAAGGGCTCCTATGTGTGGAGTACCTTTTCATTCTGCTGATACATATATAGCTAGGCTTATTGATAAAGGATACAAGGTTGCAATTTGCGAACAGGTTGAAGATGCTGCACAGGCTAAAGGCATTGTAAAAAGAGAAGTAGTAAGAATTATTACTCCAGGAACTGTTATTGATCCAGCTATGTTAAATGAAGATGTAAATAATTATATTATGACTCTTCAAGCTAATGAAGATGGTATTGGAATAGCTTATGCTGATATAACTACTGGAGACCTTGAGACTACAAAATTTATAGGTGAAAACAAATATAAACTTACTATGGATGAAATTATAAAAATAAATCCTAGAGAAATAGTTATAAGTGAAGATTATGAAGATGAGAGCAATCTTCTAAAAGATATCGAGAAAACTTGTAATGTATTAATAACCAAACATTATAGACATGCATTTAAATGTAAAAATGCAGAGGATATAATAAAAAAACATTTTAAAATATATTCATTAGATAGTTTTGGATTAAAAGAAAATAAATTATGTACCGTGGCTATAGGAAGTCTTTTAGATTATATAAAGGAAACTCAAAAAGTTCCCTTAGTGCATATAGACAAGATAAATATATATAGCCATGACAAATATATGATATTAGATAAGTTTACCAGAAGAAATCTAGAGTTGACGGAGACAATAAGAGGTAAGGATAAAAAGGGTTCTTTATTATGGGTTCTCGATAAAACTTGTACCTCTATGGGGGCTAGGACTTTGAGACGCTGGATTGAAGAACCTTTAATAGATGTAAATCAAATTAATAGAAGACTGGATTCGGTAGAGGTACTATATAAGGATGTAGTAATAAGAGATGAGTTTAAAGAATTATTAAAAAAAATGTATGATCTTGAAAGATTAGCTTCAAAAATTGTTTATGGTAATATAAATGCTAGAGATCTAATTTCACTAAAATCCTCGTTAGAAGTTTTGCCTGAAATAAAAAGCAAAATCTCAGAAAGTGCCAAGGGTGAACTGCAGGGTATTCGTGAAGAGATTGATGAATTAAGAGATATATATAACTTATTAGATGAATCGATCAAGGATGATCCACCTATATCTATAAAGGATGGTGGAATCATAAAAAGCACATACAATGAAGAGTTAAAAGAACTTAGGATGGCTATAACCGAGGGAAAAAACTGGATATTAGATCTTGAAAAAAGAGAAAGAGAAAATACCGGAATAAAGTCCTTAAAGATTGGGTTTAATAAGGTTTTTGGATATTATATAGAAGTTACTAAGACAAATATTAAAAATGTACCTGATACTTATACAAGAAAGCAAACCTTGGCTAATTCTGAAAGGTATATTATGCCTGAGTTAAAGGAAATAGAAAATAAAATATTAGGTGCAGAAGAAAAAATAGTTAATTTAGAGTATGAACTGTTTATAGAAGTAAGAAATACTATACTTAGTAACGTAAATCGTATTTTGAAGACTGCAAAGGCCATTGCAGCCCTAGATGTACTGTTGTCTTTTGCAGAAGTAAGCTTTATGTACGGATATTGCAGACCAGAGGTTAATGATTCTCAGACAATTAGATTGACCAACGCTAGACATCCCGTTGTAGAAAGGGTATCTGGCGAAGAGCTTTTTGTACCAAATGATACCTTACTAGATAATGATGAGAACAGATTTTATATAATCACCGGTCCTAATATGGCAGGAAAGTCAACGTATCTGAGACAGGTTGCCCTAATAGTACTATTAGCTCAAGTAGGCTGCTTTGTACCTGCTGATGAGGCAAGTATTGGTGTAGTAGATAGAATCTTTACGAGGGTAGGAGCTTCTGATGATTTGTTTCAGGGACAAAGTACCTTCATGGTTGAAATGAGCGAGCTTTCAAATATATTACACAATGCTACATCCAATAGTTTGATAATTTTAGATGAAATTGGTAGAGGTACAAGCACCTATGATGGACTTAGCATAGCCTGGGCTGTAGTAGAATATTTAAGCAATAAAAATACTCTTGGAGCTAAGACCTTATTTGCTACCCATTATCATGAACTAACTGAGTTGGAAGGTAATCTAAAAGGAGTTAAGAACTATTGTATTTCTGTAAAAGAAGCTGGAGATGATATTCTATTTCTTAGAAAGATAATACGAGGAGGAGCCGATCAAAGCTATGGAATTCAGGTGGCAAAGCTGGCAGGACTCCCAGATATAGTTATAGATAGAGCAAAAGAGATTTTAAGTGAGCTAGAGGAACATGATATAAATAGAAAGGGTAGCAGTGACTATAAAAGAATAGCTGAGCAACGAGAAAAATATGATAAGAAGGATGAAAAAAATAAAGCTGATGAGAAGCAAATTGATTTCTTTGAATTAAACTCAAGTAAAATAATAGAGGAATTAAAGAGTATTGATATTATCAATATTACTCCAATGGAAGCCATGACAAAACTATATGAATTAGTTGAAAAGGTCAAATCAATGTAGGTGATATATATGTTAAAAAGGATTAGAAAATTAGATAAAAATGTATCAAATAAGATTGCTGCCGGTGAAGTTGTAGAAAGGCCTGCCTCTGTAGTCAAAGAGTTAATAGAAAATTCTATAGATGCCGGTTCTTCATCAATAACTGTTGAAATTAAAGATGCTGGTAAATCCTATATACGAATATCCGATAATGGATCTGGAATTCATAGAAATGATATAGCTTTAGCCTTTGAAAGACATGCTACTAGTAAGATATATAACGAGGCAGATATATTTAATGTAAAAAGTTTAGGTTTTAGAGGAGAGGCTTTGGCCAGTATAGCTTCGGTATCTAATATGGAACTTATTACAAAAACAAATTCCGAGGATAATGGAATAAGGGCAAGATTAAAGAATGGTGAAATAACCAATAAGGAAGAGGTAGGCTGTCCTACAGGAACTACTATAATAGTAAAGGACCTTTTTTATAACACTCCAGCAAGATATAAATTTTTAAAGGCCAATTCCACGGAGACTACTTACATCAGCTCAACAGTAAACAAGTTAGCCCTGTCTCACCCTAAAATTGCATTTAAATATATAGTAGATAACAAAAATATATTTACTACTGCCGGTAATGGTGATATATATAGCACGATATACACAATTTATGGCAGAGAAATTGTAAAAAATCTGCTGAAAATAGACGATAGAATAGATGAAATAAGTATGCAGGGTTATATATCAAATACGAACTACACAAGGGGTAACAGGCAGCTTCAAATACTGTTTGTTAATGGAAGATATATTAAAAGTAAGATGTTAATGGAGACTATAAATGATTCTTACAAAACACTACTGCCGGTAAATAGATTCCCAATATGTTTTTTATATTTAGATATTCCTGCAGACAAGATAGATGTAAATATTCACCCTGCAAAGGTTGAGATAAGATTTCATGATGAAAAAAAAGTTAGAGATTTTGTATATAGAACTATTAGAGAGAAACTTTTAAATTCTAATTTAATTCCTAATGTTAGTATTGAAAATAAAAATAAAATCAATAGTAAAAGTATGCCTTATAAAAGTGAAAATAAAAATATAAAGGAGAGTTTTTTGATAAATGATAAATCGGAGCAGCTTACTATCAATAAAGAATTAAACCCTATGAATTCAATATTCAATGCTAGGAAGAGTAAAAGTTTTACAAATGGAAACATGATTAGTGAAGATGTTGACTTGCATTTAAAAAAACTGATAGAAAAGGCGAATTCTTTAAAAATATTTTCTAATGAGTCAGAAGAAGAGAATCCCTTTGAAAGGACTTTGTTTAGTGAACTTAATATAATTGGTCAGATTTTCTCTACCTATATCATATGTGAGAGAGAAGATGAAATGTTCTTAATAGATCAGCATGCTGCCCATGAAAGAATTCTTTATGAAAAGTATTTGGATAGCTTTATTAACAGTGAAGTAGTATCACAGATATTATTGGAGCCTATTGTCATAGATTTGAATTATTTAGATAAGGATATACTTATGCAGTATAAAAATATTTTTTCAAGGCTTGGATACAAAGTAGAGGAGTTTGGATATAATACAATTATATTAAGAGAAGTGCCTATACTGTTTGGTAAACCCGTAGCTGAAAGTTTTTTTATAGAGCTTATAGAAGGTTTAGATGAAAATATAAAAAGTAACTATCAGCTGCAGATTGAAAGGATAATTCAGCAATCCTGTAAAAATGCAATAAAGGCTCATGATACCCTAGAAAATATTGAGATTAAGAGTTTGATTAATGATTTGCAAAGTCTTGAAAATCCATTTACTTGTCCCCATGGCAGACCGATAATTATATCAATATCAAAAACAGAAATTGAAAAAAAGTTTATGAGAACTTAAGAAAGCAAGAAGGTGATATCCTTTATGAAAAAACCTTTGGTAATTATTGTTGGACCTACAGCAGTAGGTAAAACTGAAATATCCATAGATGTTGCAAAAAAACTAGATGGAGAAATTGTTTCCGCAGATTCAATGCAGATCTATAAATACTTAGATATAGGTAGTGCAAAGCCTGACAGAGAAGAAATGCAAGGAATACCCCATTACCTTATTGATGAAATAGACCCTCGAAGGAAATTTTCTGTTTCTGAATTTAAGGAGATAGCCGAAATATATATAGATGGTATAATAAAGAAGGGAAAGTTACCCATTGTAGCTGGAGGTACAGGGTTATATATTAACTCACTGATCTATGAAATGGATTTCTCCGAGACACCCTCAGATCCCCAAATAAGGGCAAAACTTGAATATGAGCTGAAAAAATACGGTAATGAATATTTACATGATAAGCTGAAAGGAGTTGACAGTGAAGCAGCTAAAAGAATTCATCCCAATAATGCTAAAAGGGTTATAAGAGCATTAGAAGTATTTTATAAAACAGGCAAAAAAATCAAAGATTTTAGTACGGATTTAAAGGAAAATGATAGATACCAATATGCATTGATAGGCCTAACCAGAAATAGAAAGGAATTGTATAATAGAATAAATAAAAGGGTTGAAATAATGTTTGACCAGGGATTAGTTGAAGAGGTAAAAAGACTTATAGATATGGGGTTAGATGAAGATGATATTTCAATGAAAGGTATAGGATATAAAGAGATAATTGGGTACTTAAAGGGAAGATATGATCTGGAAAGGACTAAGGAAATGGTTAAAAGAAATACTAGAAGATATGCTAAAAGGCAGTTAACATGGTTTAGAAGATATGATAAAATTAAATGGTTTAGTATTGAAGAAAATACAAGTAAAAATAAAATTATTAATGATATAATTGACTTTATTGAAGGGAAAATAAAATTTGTATAGAATAATTACTTTATGTACATTACATCATGAGTGGGAGGGTTTAAACTAATATGAAATCAGCATTAAATTTACAAGATATTTTTTTAAATCAGGTGAGAAAAGAACACATTCCCATTACCATATATCTAGTGAATGGCTTTCAGATTAAAGGTAATGTAAAGGGATTTGATAGTTACACTATAGTAATCGATAGTGATGGCAAACAGCAAATGATATATAAACATGCCATTTCAACTATAGTGCCAGCTAAGGCAGTAAATTTCTTATCAAGTAATAACAATAAAAAGCAAGAAGAATAAGCAAAAATGCGGCTTAAAGGCCGTTTTTTTGTGTTTAAATAAAAAAAAGAATAGAGGTGTAACTATGTCAAAAACTAGAGAGATGCTATTAAATATGTTTAATATTGATGAGAGAATTTTAAATTTGGCCAAAGAAGCTGAGGATGAAATAAAAGAAGAATTTAAACATCTGGATGATATAAAGAGCTATAATCAGTTTAAAGTACTTAAAGCAATGCAAAACAATAGACTCAGTGACATGCATTTTAATTGGAATACCGGATATGGATATAATGATGCTGGACGTGAAACTATTGAAAGAGTATATAGCGAAGTTTTTAATGCAGAGGACGCAATTGTGAGGCCAATAATTGTTTCAGGAACACATGCCTTGACCCTATGTCTTACAGGGATTTTAAGGCCTGGTAATGAACTGATATCAGCAACTTCTAAGCCTTACGATACTTTGGAAGAAGTTATAGGTATAAAAAGAGGTAAAGGAATGTCTCTAATGGACCTTGGAGTAGAGTACAAACAAATAGATTTTAATGAGAATGGAAAGGTTGATATTGATAGACTTATAAATAGTATTACCGTTAAAACCAAAATGGTATATATTCAGCGTTCGACAGGATACGGATGGAGAAAGGCTTTAACAATAGATGATATTAAAGAAATTGTAGATAATGTGAAAAAAATAGACAAGGATATAGTTTGCATGGTTGATAATTGTTATGGGGAGTTTCTTGAAATCAAGGAACCAACAGATGTTGGTGCTGATATTATGGCAGGTTCGCTAATTAAAAATCCTGGAGGAGGATTAGCCCTAACGGGAGGGTATATAGTAGGTAAAAAGAAACTTGTCGAACTAATATCTTATAGAATGACTTCGCCGGGGATAGGAAAAGAATGCGGTTTAACCTTTGGACTTACCAGAAATATGTTTCAAGGGTTGTTTATGGCACCTCAGGTAGTTTCTGAGGCTTTAAAAGGTGCGGTTTTTTGTTCTAAAGTATTTGAGAAACTAGATTATGAAGTATGCCCAAAATTTAATGAAAGCAGAAGTGATATTATACAAGGAATAAAACTAGGTTCTGCGGAAAAGGTTATAGCTTTTTGCCAGGGAATTCAGGCTGCGGCACCAGTGGATTCCTTTGTCACTCCTGAACCATGGGATATGCCTGGATATGACTGTCCTGTAATTATGGCTGCTGGAGCCTTTGTCCAAGGCTCTTCTATTGAATTAAGCGCTGATGCTCCTATAAGAAAGCCTTATATCGTTTATTTTCAAGGAGGACTGACCTATGAGCATGCTAAGTTTGGAGTACTAAAAGGGCTTCAGAGCATGCTTGATAAAGGATTACTCAAAATTTAAAGATATAACAATAGAGTTAGGGATATCCTAACTCTATATTTTTCTAAAGACGCCCTTTACAATGCCCAATATTTTCACATCAAAAACTATAATTGGTTCCATAAATTGATTTTCAGGCTGAAGTCTTATATAATTTTTTTCCTTAAAAAATCTTTTAACCGTAGCAGAATCCTCTATTAGAGCAACTACTATGTCACCGTTAATTGCAGTGGACTGCTGCTTGACTAGTACATAATCATTATGTAATATTCCAGCTTCAATCATACTATCACCATTAATTTTCAACATAAAATATTGTCCTGAATCTATAAAATCTGTTGGAACGGGATAAGTTTCTTCAATATTTTCAACTGCCAGGATAGGCTCTCCAGCAGTAACACTGCCTACTATAGGTACATGTGTAACTTCTTTTCTATCAGGAATGATTTCACTAGTGGCATCTAAAAGCTCTATGGCTCTAGGTTTAGTAGAATCCCGTCTGATATAGCCTTTTTTTTCAAGTCTTATTAAATGACCGTGAACGGTTGAAGTAGACTTTAATCCTACAGCTTCGCAGATTTCCCTTACTGATGGTGGGTAACCTTTGCTGGATACTTCATTTTTTATAAATTCTAATATCTTACTTTGCTGTTGTGTTAAGTCTGAACTCATATTGACACCTCACAATATTGATTTTGCTTTATTATAACATATTATACAAAACTATTCAAACATAAGTTCGATAAAATTCTTTACAATGAACGTACGTTCGTGTATAATTGAATTAACGAACTTATGTTTGGAGGAGTTAAGATGAGAAAATTAGTAATAGTAAATAAGAAAAGATTTATTTTGAGTACAACATTATTACTGATGATTTTATTTACACTAATTATGTCAATTTATGCTTTAATTAACAGAGTTGAAGGATATGAAGGAATGCAATACATAGAGATAAGTGTTAAAGATGGAGATACGGTGTGGGATTTAGCTAGAAAGTATACATCTAATGACAAGGACGTCAGAAAATCAATTTATAAAATCAGTAAAATAAATAATCTTAATAATTATCATATTTTTCCTGGGCAAATTATAAAAATTCCATTAGAATAATATTACATATATAAATATAAAGAAACAGCCCATAAAAGGGAAGGGCTGTTTTACTCATCAAATTCGTCGAGCCATTCAAAGTTTTTAACAATTTCTCTTTTAACATTTTTCCTATGAGCAGCATATAGCTGAGTAGTAGTTACATTATCGTGATCTAAGAGGTTCTGTACGTCATATATAGAAAAGCCGTACTGTATAAGAGATGAAGCGGCAGTAGCCCTTAACTTATGAGGGCTATATCCATTTTCTCTAGATGTGTTAAGTGCTATAGATGTATACTTTTTTACAAGCTTTCTGATAGATTTTTTAGTCATTCTTTTCTTTTGTAGAGACAGAAATAAAGCATCTCTATGTTCGGGATCAATACTTTCTGATTGAGGTCTTTCTATATTTATATATTCTTTAATTACCTTTTCTACAGATTTATTTAAAGGCATTATAACTTCCTTGCCGCGTTTTCTATATATCATAAATTCCCCCCGATTATAATTGAATGATGAAATGTTCAGTTGCTGCAGCTCTTTTAATCTAAGACCATAGGTAGTAAATAGAACTAATATGGCTTTATCCCTAAGTTTTGTTTTATTCCAATACTGCTTTTCCTTTTCGGTTAATCCAATACCATGTTCTACAGCATCAAGCATAATTGCAACTTCATTAACATCTAGTTTTTTAATGGCGTCGGGCTGGGGTTTAGGAAGTTTAATAGGATTAAAACCATCTGTGATGTTTTTAGATAAAATTTCATCCCTGTATAGAAACTTAAAAAGTGAAGTAAGGGATGATTTTTTACGGGCTAGTGCTCTGTTATGATTTTCCATAATAATGGTAGTATTAGATTTATTGATTCGATATCTGGAGCAAAAATCGCCAATAAATCTGTTTACATCCCTAGCTTTAATGTTTTGAAAATCTTCAACAGATATTTCTTGAGTAGTATTTACTGAAGTTAAATCAGTTTCTGATATTAAATATTTGCAGAAAAAAAGTATATCATTAAGATAGGCATGCCTTGTAGTTATAGAAACACTATTTCTTAAAAATATAAAGTAGTCCTTCATAAAAGGAGGTAGTTGAGATTCAATGTTTAGACAACTTTCTACAAGCTCATTTTCATCCTTAACCACATTATCAGGCTTGGATGATTTATTATGTACAATCATAGTTTTTTTTGCCATATTGAGAACCCCCTTGAAAAAGATTTAGTTGTTTATTTACTAAGTATTTTATAGGAAAAACTAAGGAATTTCAATATTTGAGAATATAGGTAAATAGAAGTAAAAGTTTGATTGTTAATTTATGGTATAATAGTTATTAGCTTAAGAAAATTAGATGCTGGTTAACATAATATTATTATATTTAACAAAGACATATATATAGTAGATAAGTGGCGTATAATAATTTAATTATGGTTATCAAAAGGAGTAGATTTAAGATTTAAGCAAGTAATTTTTATCAAAATGAGCTCTTAAATAGGCTATATTTAAGAGCTAATATCAAATAAGTCTAAAGGTATTGGAGCATATAAAAGAATTGAATTAAGGCAAATTTCAAGGGAGGTTTAAAAGATAACTTGTAAAAAATCCTTAGAATAAAACCAATTTGTAAATTAATAATCGTAAAGATCTCATATTACTTACATTTTGATAATTGAAATAGTATCATACATAAACTTATACGACTATGTACTGTTTAAACATATTAATTTTTTTGACAAATTAAATAAAACATATGCTTGAATAAAAGACAACAATAGAAGCTATGGAGAATAAGGACTAATTTAACTCCACACAACTATTCCCTAAATATACATTTAAAGAATAGTTGTGTTTTTTAAAAATAATCTTGTGTTTAACTGATTACCCCTATTTCTTGCTATTATGGTTTTACGTTATTTACGCAGACAAAATAATTCTTAAAATGAAAGCAAAATAAATCTCAAGATATAAGATATCTTGAGATTTATTTTAATACATTAGAGTGTAACTATATGGAACTATATAAACTGATTGAAACTATTATACATTTAGTTCAACGTGAATGCCAAGGATTTCTTTATTAGATTCTAAAATTGGTTTTATGTGGTTGTTAATAAACTCCTCAACCTGTTGTGGCGCTCTTCCAATATAAAGCTTTGGATCAAGCAAGTCATTAATTTCAGATTGTGACAAATTGAATCCGTTATCGTTAGCTATTCTTACTAATAAATCGTTGTCTTTACCTTCTTCCTTAACCATTTTTGAAGCCTCCAAGGAATGAACCCTGATTTTTTCATGTAACTCCTGTCTGTCTCCACCTTTTTTTACTGACTCCATAATGATATTTTCAGTTGCCATGAAGGGTAACTCCTGATGTATATGTTTTTCTATTACCTTTTCATTGACAACTAATTTGGATGTAATATTTATGGCTATATCTAATATAGCATCTGTGGCAAGGAAACACTCTGGTAATGTAATTCTTCGGTTGGCTGAGTCATCCAAAGTTCTCTCAAACCATTGTGTAGATACCGTCAAGGCAGGATTGAGGGCATTTGTTATTATGTATCTCGCCAAGGAAGCAATTCTTTCACTACGCATAGGATTTCTTTTATAGGCCATAGCGGAAGAACCGATTTGACTCTTCTCAAAGGGTTCTTCTACTTCTTTTAAGTGCTGAAGAAGTCTTATGTCATTGGTCATTTTATGTAAACTTTGAGCAATACCACTTAAAACTGAGATAATTTTATAGTCTAACTTTCTAGAGTAGGTTTGTCCAGTAACAGGGAAAGAATTATTAAATCCAAGTTTTTTTGCAACTAATTCATCTAGCTTTTTTACCTTTTCATGGTCGCCGTCAAAGAGACTTAAAAAGCTTGCTTGAGTTCCTGTAGTTCCCTTTACACCTCTTAACATGATTTTAGATATGGTGTAGTTAATGTCTTCCAGGTCTAATAATAAGTCCATAAGCCAAAGAGTAGCTCTTTTCCCCACTGTAGTCAGTTGAGCAGGCTGAAAATGAGTAAATCCTAATGTAGGAAGCTCTCGATATTTATACGCAAAGGAAGCTAACCTGTCAATACAGTTAATAACTTTCTTGCGAATTAATATGAGTGCGCTGTGCATCACAATAATATCAGTATTATCACCTACATAAGCACTTGTTGCTCCAAGGTGGATAATAGGTTTTGCATTTGGGCACTGTTCCCCGTAGGCATGCACATGAGACATAACATCATGTCTTGTCTTCTTTTCTATCTCTTTTGCTACTTCATAGTTTATATTGTTTTCAAATTTTTTCATTTCCTCAATTTGTTCATCGGTAATTGGAAGCCCTAATTCTTTTTGGGCTTCAGCTAAGGCAATCCATAATTTTCTCCATGTTCTGAACTTAGTGTCAGAAGAAAAAAGTTCCAACATTTCTTTACTAGCATATCTAGTTACCAAAGGATTTTTATAAACTGAAGACACTAAATCACTCCTCACAATAAATTTTTACATGTATTCTGTTAAATTAAATATAATATCATATAGTATTATACAATATTGGAATAGAAATAACAATCAGATTAAAGATTTGTGTAAAAAAAGCGGAGTGAATGTAAAAAAGAAATAAAAACCTGCTTAATTTCAAGCAGGTTTTTAGACATACTATCTTGGCTGAATAATCAGCTTTATTGCTGTTCTTTCTTCACCGTCAATTTCTATGTCTGTAAAGGCTGGTATACAGATTAAGTCCATACCACTAGGAGCAACGAATCCTCTAGCAATAGCAACTGCTTTTACTGCCTGATTTAGAGCTCCTGCACCTATAGCTTGAATTTCGGCAGCTCCGCGTTCTCTAAGTACGCCCGCTAAAGCTCCTGCAACTGAGTTTGGATTTGATTTTGCTGACACTTTTAATACTTCCATTAACTAAGCCCCCTTTTAGAATTTTGAATAACTAGTGTTAAAATTAGAAGATTAACCCACAGACATTTTATAGTACTTATGAGTTAAAAATTGTAATTTTCACCTGTTACTAATATTCTACATATAAAAAAGAAATCCTTCTTTTATTAATTAAATTTATGTTGAATATATTTAAAACTTTCTAAAAATTTATAAAAAAATAAAAGAAGCTAAAAATTTATAGCTTCTTTTATTTTGCATAATCAATCGCTCGTGTTTCTCTGATTACATTTACTTTTATTTGACCAGGATATTCAAGTCCATTTTCAATTTTTTTACTAATATCTCTAGCTAAAAATACTATATCGTCATCAGATATTTCTTCCGGTTTAACCATAATTCTTATTTCTCTACCGGCTTGTATCGCATAGGCTTTTTCGACACCTTCATATGAATTTGCTATACTTTCTAATTTTTCTAAACGTTTAATATATGTTTCTAATGTTTCACGTCGTGCACCGGGCCTTGCTGCTGATATAGCATCAGCTGCAGTAACTAATACGGCCTCTATTGTTCGTGGCTCATAATCACCATGATGAGTTGACATTGCATGTATGATTTCTTCAGATTCTCTAAATTTTTTAAGAAGATTGATTCCTATTTCAACATGGGTTCCTTCTATTTCATGATCAACAGCTTTTCCAATATCATGAAGCAAACCAGCTCTTTTGGCAATCTTTACGTCTACACCTAGTTCTGAAGCCATTAGTCCTGCTAAGTAGGAAACCTCGATAGAATGTTGTAGAACATTTTGGCCATAGCTAGTTCTATACTTCAATCTACCTAATAGTTTTACTAACTCTGGATGCAGATTATGGATACCTACATCAAAAGTAGCTTTTTCCCCCTCTTCTTTAATATGGTTGTTAATTTCTTTTTTAGCCTTTTCAACCATTTCTTCTATCCTTGCAGGATGAATTCTTCCATCAAGAATAAGTTTTTCAAGGGCAACCCTAGCTACTTCTCTCCTAATAGGGTCAAAACATGAAAGTATTACGGCTTCTGGAGTATCATCTATAATTAAATCAACTCCAGTTAATGTTTCAAGAGCTCTGATATTTCTTCCTTCTCTCCCTATAATTCTGCCCTTCATTTCATCATTAGGAAGACTTACGACAGAAACCGTTGACTCTGCAACATAATCAGCAGCACATTTTTGAATTGCATAGGATATGATTTCTGTAGCTTTTTTATTAGCTTCCTCCTGAGCTCTACTTTCTACTTCTTTTACCATTATTACTGCTTCGTGTTTTACTTCTTTTTCTAGATCACTCAATAGGATTTCTTTGGCTTCATCTGTTGTTAAACCAGATATTCTTTCAAGTTCTTCGATTTGCTTTTGATATAGCTTATCAATCTCGGTCTCTTTATTAGACAATTCTTTAAGAGACCTATTTAGTTGGTCCTCTTTCTTTTCAAGATTTTCAGATTTTCTATCAAGCAGTTCTTCTTTTTGTAGTATTCTCCTTTCCAGCCTTTGAAGTTCATTACGTCTTTCTCGGCTTTCCCTTTCAAATTCATTTCTTAATTTATGAACCTCTTCTTTAGCTTCAAGTAAAATCTCTTTTTTCTTAGTTTCAGCTTCTTTGTTGGCATCCAAAATTATTTGTTCTGCTCTTTCTTCAGCAATGCCTATCTTTTTTTCTGCTGTTTGCTTTCTCAATATATATCCAATCCCAAAGGCAATTGGGGCTGATATTAAAATCGAAAATATGATATATATAATGATAGATTTCACCTCCTAAAATAACGCTGTTTAAAAAAATTTAAACCGAGAAGACTCGGTCTAAAGATCTTCCTTATTAAAAAAATAAATTCTGGAATGGAGTGCTAAATCGGGTTCTTTTTAATTTTATATCTTTTTGAATATACTGTCAAGATTATAGAATTATATTCAAAATAATAGAGCCTCGATAATATTATCAGGCTCTTTAAAAGAAGTGCTATTCTCTTATTAGGATGATTTACTATCTGAAGCTTCAGCATTGTCATCATTCTTAACAGGTAGATTATAATGATTTCTAATCTTATACTCTATTTCAAATAACGTATCAGGATTTTCAGTTAAAAACTGTTTAGCATTTTCTCTACCTTGACCAAGTTTTACATCTCCATAACTATACCAAGATCCTGCTTTTTTTATAATATCAGCATTGACTGCGCTATCTAATATGCCACCTTCTTTGGATATGCCCGTTCCATACATAATGTCAAATTCTGCTTTTTTAAATGGAGGGGCTAATTTATTTTTTACAACTTTAACCTTAGTTCTGCTACCAAGTATTTCATTATTTTGTTTAATAACATCTACTTTTCTAATGTCTAGTCTTATAGAAGAGTAGAATTTTAATGCTCGTCCTCCAGTAGTAGTTTCCGGGTTACCGAACATTATTCCGACTTTTTCCCTTAACTGATTAATAAAAATCACGGAAGTTTTTGACTTATTAATGACACCTGTTAATTTTCTTAGTGCTTGGGACATTAATCTTGCCTGAAGTCCCACGTGGCTATCTCCCATTTCCCCTGCAATTTCTGCTTTTGGTACCAAAGCTGCAACTGAATCCACAACAATTACATCTATAGCACCACTTCTTACAAGGGCTTCTACTATTTCCAATGCTTGTTCACCAGTATCAGGTTGTGATACAATTAGATTATCTATATCTATTCCTAAGTTTCTCCCATATACCGGGTCCAAGGCGTGTTCCGCATCAATAAAAGCAGCTGTTCCTCCTGCCCGTTGAGCCTCAGCAATAATATGTAGAGCCAATGTTGTCTTCCCAGATGACTCCGGACCATATATTTCTGTTATCCTTCCTCTTGGAACACCACCAATTCCTAAAGCTATATCCAGCTCAATAGAGCCAGTGGAAATACTCTCTATGTTGAGCCGAGTTGAATCATCACCAAGTTTCATAATAGCACCTTTACCGAACTGTTTTTCAATTTGACTTAGGACTGCCCCTAAAGCCTTACTTTTATCACTCATATTTTCCCAGGTTTTTAAGCCTGGTTTTCACCTACCTTTCACGAACAAATGTTCTATGATATATTATAATTATACCTTAACATCATAAGTAGGTCAACTAAATATTTTACAATTAGTTGATTATAGTTTGACGGATCATATTTAAGGCAAGTAAGGTGGCATAATTTCTAATTCTAGTTCTATCACCATGGATATTAAACTTTTTATAAAGAGTGCCTTTATTTGTAGATATTCCAATATAAACTAATCCAACGGGTTTTTCAGGGGATCCGCCAGCAGGTCCTGCAATACCGGTTATGGAAACACAAATATCACTATTGGTAACTTTCTTTAACCCTTCTGCCATTGCTATTGCAGTTTCTTTACTAACGGCTCCGTAGTTTTCTATTATACGCTTATTAACTCCTAATTCTTCAATTTTTGCCTTGTTACTGTAAGTAATAATTGAACGATCCAGAACTTTGGAAATTCCGGGTATTGATGTTAATTTAGCTGATAATAAACCACCGGTACACGATTCGGCTAAAGATATGGATAAATTTTTAGTTATAAGCATATTTGCAACTACTTCTTGTAAAGATTTATTATTATAGCTATATATGTAATTGCCTAATCTCTCATTAATTTCCTCTATGAGAGGATTTATTAAAGAGTCAGTCATCTCATAGGATTTGCCTTTAGCTGTGATTCTAAGGCTCAATTCCCCATCTTTAGCATAGGTAGCTAATGTTGGATTAGTTTGATGTGTTATAAGGTCTTCTAAAGCTGATTCAAGGCTGGATTCGCCTAAACCGAAAAATTTAATTATTTTAGATGCTATTATATTTTCCGATTTATTTGATAAATAGGGTTTTACTAAATTTAAATACATATTTTTCATCTCTTTAGGTGGTCCAGGAAGACATACTATTATCTTTCCTAAATCTTCAATGATAAAACCTGGAGCCGTACCCATGGTGTTTTCTAATACTATACTATTTTGGGGAACATATGCTTGCTTCAAATTATTATTGGTCATATGTCTATTAATTTTTTGGAAGAATTCCTGAATTTTAGAATATGAGCTTTCATCAAAAACTAATTTCCTTGAAAGGCAGTCAGAGATTATTTCTTTAGTTAAATCGTCCTGTGTAGGCCCTAGACCTCCAGTAGTAATAATTATATCTGAAAAAGAAATTGCATCATTGAATATTTTACGAAGTCTATTAGGATTGTCACCTACAGTAAGATGGTATAAAACGTTATATCCCAATTCATTAAGTTGCTGCGATAAAAAGGCTGCATTAGAGTTTACAATTTGGCCCATAAGAAGTTCCGTCCCCACAGTTAATATTGTACAGTTCAATTAATTTTCCCCTTTCTTGGTTATAGTCCTAAGATTATTGCTTCAATACCCTTCTATTTGAATAAACGTAGTCTACTCCGGAGATGATAGTTAGTATTACAGCTATCCATATAGCCAGTGAGGCAAAAGGAAACCCAAATAAGTTAAAAGGATAATTGTTTAGCAGAATGCTTATTATGGCAACAATTTGAGATACAGTCTTAGCCTTGCCCCAAGGACTTGCAGCGATAACAATTCCTTCCGCAGCAGCTATGGCTCTAAATACGCTTACTACAAATTCCCTAGAAATAATTACTACTACTACCCATGCAGATAGTTTATCCATTTGGACAAGAGACACCAAAGCCGCAGTTACAAGCAACTTATCAGCTAAAGGATCCATAAATTTACCAAGTTTAGTTATTTGGTTCTTACTTCGTGCTATATACCCATCAAGACTATCTGTTAAAGCAGCTATAATAAATATTAGAGCCGCAATTGTAACTCCATAGGGAATTTTAGCTAAAAGAAAAACCATAAAAATAGGGATTAAAAATATTCTTGCTATAGTTATTTTATTTGCTAGATTCATTAATTATCTCTCCTATTAAATCATATTCTAAAGCGTCAACTATTTTCGATTTAACAAATTGACCTTCATTTAATTTAGTATCTGATCTAACATATACTACTCCATCTACTTCAGGAGCATCGTATTCAGTTCTACCTACATATATATTGTCATCTTCTACTTTTTCTTCTATAAGTATATCATATATTTTACCTATTTTATCCATGTTCTTTTTTAAAGAAATATTTTTTTGCACTTCCATGATTTTATCCATCCTAAGCATTTTAACTTCTTCAGGAATTTGGTTAGGGAGCTTTGCTGCTGGAGTATCTTCTTCTAGTGAATAAGTAAAAACTCCCAGTTTATCAAATTCAATAATTTTTACAAATTCAAGAAGTTCATTAAATTGATCATCGGTTTCACCAGGGAAACCAACTATTAATGATGTTCTCAATGTTGCGTCAGGAATCCTTTTTCTTATTTTTTTTATAGTGTTTAGTATATGCTCCCGCGTCGTTGTACGGTTCATCATTTTTAAGATCTTATTGTTACAGTGTTGTATTGGCATATCGATGTATTTGCATATTTTTTTATTTCTGGAAATAAGTTCTATTAATTCATCGCTTATTATATCCGGATAAGAGTATTGTAGTCTTATCCAGTTAATACCTTCTATTTTACTTAAGGAATCTAATAGTTCTACTAGCTGATAATTGCCATATAAATCTTTTCCATATCTAGTGGTATCTTGGGCAATAATTATTAATTCCTTTACTCCTTGAGATGTTAATTTTTTTGCCTCTTTAATTATTTTTTCAATAGGTCTACTTCTATACTTTCCTCTAAGTTTAGGTATAATACAGTAGGTACAATGATTATCACAGCCCTCTGCTATCTTGAGATATGCACTGTAAGAGGGAGTTGTTAGTACTCTAGGCAAATCGTAATCTACAACATCATCAACGTTTCCGAGAGCAATAGTTTTTTTCTTATTCTTTAAGAGATTATTTACTATTCTAGCGATATCCTTAAAGTTAGTAGTTCCTATAAAGGCATCTACTTCAGGAAGTTCTTCCGATAATTCCCGTGAATATCTTTGTGAAAGGCAGCCTGTAACCACTAAAACTTTACACATGCCGACTTCTTTAAGTTGAGATAATTCTAAAATAGTGTCTATGGATTCCTGCTTGGCACTTTCTATAAATCCACATGTATTTACTACAATTACATCTGATTCATATTTGTTTGTAGTCAATATATAATTGTGTTCCTTTAGTATTGCCAGCATTATCTCAGAATCAACTTGATTTTTAGAACATCCTAGGGTTTCTAGATAGATTTTAAAATTCATCGGTTTTCCCCTTCCTGCTTTCATATAGTTTATTATCTTTTATAAAAGCTTTAACTTCAGTAACAGCCTCTTGAATATCATCATAATTTATTGTTAAGTCATACTTTTTTATTTTGTTGATTGAGTATTTGTAGAGAGGATCATAGTATTCCTTTATTAAAAATTCTATTACAAACTCATATTCTTTACATTGCACTTTTTCTATCAACATCTGCACATTTTCATTTCCCAGTCGTTTTTTTAAATGACTAATTGCCGATATGATCCTTTCATCGAGATTAGTTTTTATTTTAGTATAATCTTTATAGATATTTTGAATTCTATTATTTAAATTTGTTTGTATAAGAATGTGGTATCCCCCGTTCATTGATTGCATTACAGAATCAGGTATATTAACGTTGCCAATTCTCTTGCTTTCGCTTTCTAATATTACATACCCCTTATTATTGAAATATAACTTATTGAAAATTAATGATTCAAATTCTTTTTGGGATGGAGAGTCCCCTTCAAAAAATAAATTTCCAAATACTGAGCCTGAGTTTTTAGCCATATCTTCCAGATTGATAGTAGGAATATTGTTCTTTGACAGTTCATATAATATAGAAGTTTTTCCGACTCCTGTTAGTCCGTGGAGGGTTATGAATTTGTAGTTACTCACTTCATTTTTTAAAAAATTGAAAACATATCTTCTGTAGGCCTTATATCCACCTTTTAATTGATAAACATTACCTATATTCATCATATTTAAAATACTACAAACTGATCTGCTTCTCATTCCCCCACGCCAGCAAAATATAACTATATTTTCATAGAGTTTTTTAAGATTTTGAATTTCATTGTAAATATTCTCCAGTTTTGGTGAAGCATAGCGCAGACCTAAAGATTTTGCCTCATCGATACTCTTTTTTCTATATACTTTTCCAATAATTGCACGTTCTTCATCGTCAAGTAAAGGTATGTTGACTGATTTTGGGATCGTCGCTTCATTATATTCTTTAGGAGAACGCACATCTATAAATACTGCATTTTTTAAGTTGAGAGCTTTTTCAACGTCAATTAGGTTTCTCATTTGAAAATCACCACTGTTTTTATATTTTTGCAAATAATATTAATTAAAATGAAGATACTAAGGGTAAAATCAGCTAGTTTTATCCTTAGCATCTTCATACTCTTCTTTAGAAATAAGAACTTTTCTTGGTTTACTCCCCAAGTGTCCACTAACTATACCTCTGCTCTCCATTTCATCTATCATCCGAGCAGCTCTATTGTAGCCTATCCTAAATTTCCTTTGTAACATAGAGATTGAGGCTTGTTCTGTGTTTATGACCAATTTTATTGCATCGGGTAATAGTTCATCAACATCTTCATTTGTCACGGAATTTTCAATATTATCAATAATATCTTCTTCATATTCTACGTCATCAACCTGTTTTTTAATAAATTCTACAACGGATTTGACTTCAGAGTCTGATACAAAGGCACCTTGAACTCTTTTTGGCTTGGAAGCTCCAACAGGGTAAAACAGCATGTCACCTCTCCCTAGTAGCTTTTCAGCACCTCCCATATCTAATATAGTTCTTGAGTCAGCCTGGGAAGAAACTGCAAAAGCAATGCGAGAAGGTATATTAGCTTTAATAACGCCAGTAATGACGTCGACTGAAGGTCTTTGAGTGGCAACTATCAGATGAATACCAGCTGCACGTGCCATTTGTGCCAATCTACAGATAGCATCTTCAACTTGATCTGGAGCAACCATCATAAGATCTGCCAATTCATCTATTATGACTACTAACTTAGGCAGTTTTTCTTCATCAGAATCAGTTATTTTTTTATTATAGCTGTCAACATCTCTTACTCCAGTTTGGGCAAACAATTTATATCTGTTTGTCATTTCCTGAACCACCCAGTTTAGCGCTGTAGCAGCTTTTTTAGGGTCAGTTACTACCGGTAGTAAAAGATGAGGTATGCCATTATAAATGCTTAATTCAACCACTTTTGGATCAATGAGCAAAAATTTCACATCTTCTGGGGTAGACTTATACAAAATGCTGGTTATTAATGTATTGACGCACACACTTTTACCTGAACCAGTAGCTCCAGCTATAAGCATATGAGGCATTTTGCTGAGATCTGCCACAATTGAACTTCCTGATATATCCTTTCCAAGAACAAAGGTTAACTTAGATAGAGACTTTTTATAAACAGCACTTTCAATTACTTCTCTCAAAGTTACAATGCTGGAGTTATCATTTGGAACTTCAATACCTACAGCGGATTTCCCAGGGATAGGAGCTTCAATCCTTATAGTATGAGCAGCCAAGCTAAGTGCGATATCATCGGAAAGATTTACAATTTTACTAACCTTTACTCCAGGGCTTGGCTGTATTTCATAGCGAGTAATTGTAGGACCTTTACTTATTTGCACCACTTTAGCGTCTACTCCAAAATTATTTAAAGTTTCTTCTAAAATTTTAGCTTTATTTAAAATTTCTCTTTTGTCTTTTTTTGAATTAGCATTCTCATTTGACTTCAACAGGTCAATACTAGGCATTTTATAATTAATTATATTGTCTCTATCATTGATTTTTAGAACAGATGTTTCTTCTTCTGTAGAATTGTCCTTTGTTTTTTTAGTATCTACGTTAATACTAACAGGCGTATTCTTATCGTTTTTTTCTTCAGTATTTTTTAAATTAGTATAATCCAGTATTTTAATTTTTTCATCTACTAAATTTACTTTACCCGATATGTCTACATCATTATTTTTTGAATTTGTACTGTCACTTTTTTCTTCTATTGTTAAATGATCACCTGTATTTAACTCTTGAAAAAAAGTTCCTATAAGGTTTAAAAGCTTTTTAAGCGACAAAAAAATAACTTTGAAAGTTCTCGAAATAGAGACGTTTGTAGTAATCAATAAACAGAAAATAATAGATGTAATTACAATAAGATAAGATCCCTTTACTCCAAACAGATATATGAACATACGGGTAATAATGCTGCCTATAATTCCTCCTCCAACTCCTCCTTCTATAGCAGAGTTGTACATGGTTTTTATCGAGGCCATTTTTTGTATATATTCCACATCATTTAAGGAATATATCATAATAATACATAAATAAAGAATAGCTGAATTAGATACAAATTTAATTTTAAATTTTTGAAAATTACTATTTAGTGAAAGAGTTCCATATATGATGATTAAATAAGGAAATACGTATGCTGGTTTAGAGAAAAATCCCAGTAATAACTCTTTAATAAAGAGACCAATTTTCCCGACGGACCCTGTATGTAGACTAAATGCACATAATATCCCAAAGGATATGAAAAACAATGCTCTTATTTCTTGGTTATTGTTATTACTATTATTATTTGTTTTTTTCTTTGATTTTGTTTTTCTTTTTCTTTTTCCCATTATAGTATAATCACCTCGTTAAATCAAAAATATACTTGTCTATTAAAAAAATCCTGGTTGTATTCATTAATTATGTTACCATTTTTTATACTAATCCAAAAAAATAAAGTGTTAAACAAACTAACACTTTACGAAAATATTATATCATAGAAAATATAATTTAAAAATATTGAATTAGCTATTTATATTTTTCATATTTTGTTTGTCTTTTTGTATTAATTCTTCAAGCTTAGTCAAAGCTTTATTTAGTCCTCCTACCTCATCAATAATTCCTAATTCTACTGCTTCTTTCCCAATTAATATGGTACCTATGTCATTAGCTATTTCGTCAGTTTCATTCATTAATTCAACCAATTTTACTCTACTGATTTTAGAGGTTCTAATTATAAAGCTTAGGATCCTCTCTTGCATTTTTTGAAAATACTCAAATGTTTGTGGAACACCTATAACTAACCCGTTCATACGGATAGGATGAATGGTCATTGTGGCAGTGGGGACAATAAAGGAATAGTCACATGAAGTAGCTAGTGGTACGCCTATGCTATGGCTTCCCCCAAGTACTAATGATACGGTGGGCTTTGACAAGCTTGCTATCATTTCTGCTATGGCAAGGCCAGCTTCTACGTCTCCACCAACAGTGTTTAAGATTGCCATAAAACCTTCTATGTTTTCATTTTGTTCAACTGCAATCAACTGTGGAATGATGTGCTCATATTTAGTAGATTTATTTTGAGGTGGAGAAGCGCTATGGCCTTCAATATGACCAATTATTGTTAGGAATTGGATCCTACTGTTGCTATTCGGAACATTAGGTGTACCTGCTTCTTTTATGTTATTCAAGGTGGAATTAGTACTTAATTTAATTTTTGTTTTATTTGGTTGAGTAACTTCAGGTTTCTTAGGTGGCAGCTTTATTCTATTTTGTTCATAATCCATACGATCCATTATCAACACTCCTAATATATTTTAATAGTCGTATTATTATTTTAGCCATAAAAAAAACTACTATACTGAAAAGTTGATATAGTAGTTAAGTATTTAGACTATTTATTTAAATTGAATTCATAATGAAGGCTTTTTACTGCCTTCGATAAATTATTACTGTCTATTAAGCAGGATATTGTAGTATGAGAATCTGAAGACTGTAGTATTTTAATATTATTATTTGATAGGGTTCTAACAATTTTAGCCATTACTCCAGGCACACCATGAATTTTATGACCTATAATAGTTACTTTACTACAATTTCTAGTTAGTTTATAATCAAAACTATTCTTGTCTAAGATGCTTTTCAAGATTGGTAAATCTTTTTCTTCAATTGTAAAGATTTTTCGATCCTCAAAAAAGTTAATCATATCGATGCTAATTGCATTTTCTTCCAACTCATTTAGTAAAAGCTTATTATTTTCATTATTATCTATATTTACAGTCACTTGGACTATATTGTTTTTATGGGTAATAGCAGTAATTAGATTTTTCACAGTTTTTTCTTTAGGAAAAATTTTATTCTCTACAAACTGACCGTTTATTGTAGTTCCATTTGAATTGGTAAAGGTATTTTTTATTTTAAGGGTAATATTAGATCTTCTAGCTATTTCAATTGCTTTAGGATGTATAACTTTAGCTCCATCTCTTGCCATTTGATAGACTTCTTCATAGCGAAGACAGTCGATTACATTAGCTTCAGGAACTATTTTAGGATCCGCTGTCATTACTCCATCTACGTCTGTATATATTTCTACAGCTTCTGATTTCAATGCTTCTCCTAAAATAGCTGCTGTTGTATCACTGCCCCCTCTGCCCAGGGTGGTTATGTCTCCACTTTCTGTTATTCCCTGAAACCCAGTAATGATTACTATTTTATCGCTTTTTAAATTTTCAATTATCGTTTTAGGATTAACATCAATTACTTCAGCATCACCAAAATTAGAATCGGTTATTATTCCTGCCTGAAATCCGGTTAAAGCAACTGCATCATAGCCCTTTGATTTTATAGTATTTGCCATAAGCACGGCTGATATTATTTCACCGCAGCTCATTAATAGATCTAATTCCCTGCTGGATGATTCTGAAAAAATAGAAGTAGCAAGATTAATCAAGGTGTCAGTAGCGTAGGAGTCACCTTTTCTGCCTATTGCTGAAACAACTACAACTGGATATTTGCCTGATACTTTAGTCTGAATAATTTTATTGGCTATTTTTTCCCTTAACTCTCTTGTAGCAACAGAAGTGCCTCCAAATTTTTGTATAACTATATCCATAACTATCCCCCTTACGACAATGACTTCGGTAAAAAAATATCAATTTCATACTATATATTTATGAAAGGAACATGTAAAATGTTACATTTACAGTTTAACTATACATAACGATTTTTGTCATAGCTAGATTCTTCTATTTCAATTATCATCATATCACTACCAATTTTCTTTACGCAGTCCCACGGTATTTCAATATAATCCCTATCAGAAAAAATTGAAAAATGACCTCTGGCGTCGGGTACCAATAGTGCTTTGATTTTACCTGTTTTTTCGTCAATTAATAAATCAGATTCTGCAAGACTTCCCAACCTACATCCGTCGTTTAAATTAACAATTTCCTTACCGCCCAATTCACTAAATTTCACTTAAATGACCTCCCCTTTTATATAGAGTTCTGGCTTGTAATTTTAATAAATAGAAGTAAAAAGAAATGACTTTTTATATACTGGTATTTGTACTATTTTATATTCAAATGGGAGAAAATATTACAATTAAATCCCTGTAGAACCAAATCCACCTGTATCACGGAAAGTAGGAGTTAACTTTTCTACTAGATTCCATGCTACCTTCGTAAATCTTGATATAACTAGCTGTGCTATTCTATCTCCATGTTTTATAATAAAATCCTCTTCACCTAAATTTATTAAGGGGACCTTAATTTCGCCTCTGTAGTCGCTATCAATTGTCCCTATGCCATTAATTACAGTAATTCCATAGTTAATGGCCAAACCACTTCTTGCTCTTACTTGTGCTTCAAAACCTTTAGGAATTTCTATATATAAGCCTGTTGGAATTAATGATCTTTCAAAAGGGTGCAATACTATGTCTTTTTGAGTATTAGCCATTAAATCCATACCGGAGGCGCCCGGAGTTTTGTATTTTGGTAATGATAAGTCGGATTTATTGATTATTTTCACTGATATCATTATTATTCCTCCCAATGTTGGCATAATTATTTCATTAGCGCCTTTAATGAACGATAATTTTTTTCTAGAGAATTTTCTTTGAGTCTTCCCACTGATGCCATGCTAACTTTATCTGTATTAAATATTAAATCAATAATATTTTTTACGTCAGATATCTTTACATCATTAATTTGCGATATTATTTCCTCAGGGGTTTTAATCTTTTTTCCAAACAATTCGGATTTACCAAGCATGGTCATTATGCTACTGGTGCTTTCTAAACCTAAAATATAATTTCCCTTTAATTGTTCCTTGGACTTTTCAAATTCATCTGGAGTTATGGAATTATGAACAAGGTTTTCAATTTCCTTAAATATTAAATAGAACATAGAGTCCAATTGTGATGGGTTGAGGCTTACATATATTGTAAATAACCCAAAGTCTTTATAAAAACTTGGATGAGAGTAAATTGAATAGGCAAGCCCATTATCCTCCCTGATAGTTTGAAATAGTCTTGAACTCATGCTGCCGCCAAATATATTGTTCATTACTAAAAGGGGATATAAATAATGTTCGTTATTAGGAACACCTTCGTATCCTATGCATAAGTGTATTTGCTCTATATCCTTGGTTTTATAAGAAAAATTATTGTTAAAAAAAGGTTTATCATAGTTTGTTTTTTGATGGGATTTAAACTCGTAGGAGCCGATTTTCTTATTCAAGGTTTCAATTAAGCTTTCAGGATCAAAGCTTCCAGCTACAGAAACCACTATATTTTCATTATTGTAGTTCTTTTCTATATAGTTAGTTAAAGTGTTTCTGTCTAGAGAATTAACTGTGTCATAGGTTCCTAAAATAGGTAGTCCTAAAGGATGTTTATCAAAGATCGTTTTAGAAAGCAAATCGTAGGTTACATCCTCTGGAGAATCTTCATACATATTTATTTCTTCGTATACTACACTTTTTTCTTTTATTATGTCCTTATTATCTAGTTTAGAGTTAAGGAGCATATCACTTAACACATCTATAGCGATATTTATATGAGAATCTAAAACTTTTGAGTAGTAACATGTGCATTCTTTACTTGTAAATGCATTTAATTGACCGCCAATTCCATCTAATGTGCTGGCTATTTCTTTTGCGGTTCTATTATAGGTACCTTTAAATAACATATGCTCAATAAAATGTGATATTCCATTGTTGTAAGGGGTTTCAGAAGCAGATCCGGTATTAATCCAAAAACCAATTGAAACCGATCTAACATGAGAAATTTTTTTAGTAACTACTCTAATACCATTATTAAGAATGTATTTTTTATGCATTGCTATCTCCCTTGTTTTTTATATCTGTTTTTTTATAAACTAACATTATTATAATTTAGATACAGTAATTATTCAAGGTTAATTAAGTACATCGGATACTGTACCAATCTTTATATTTTTACTTTTTATAGTTTTAATTAAATAATCTAAAGATTTTATTGTTTCTTCTTTAGGATGCATTAATACTATACCTCCGTGTAAAGGTTTTTTTAGCACCCTTTTTATTATTTTTTCAGTAGTAGAATCTTTTCTCCAATCAATGGTATCAATGCTCCATAGAACAGTTTTATAGCCAAGTTCATCTGCTACTTTAAGTGTGATATCCCCAAAATCTCCAGCAGGTGGAGCAAAATAATGCATATCTATTCCTAAAATCTCTTTAACAATATTATGTGTACTATTTATTTCTTTGTAGTTTTCATTCCAATCTAACTTGCTGTGCATCCTATGACCATATCCATGATTTCCTATTTCATGGCCCTTGTTATAAATCAATCTTAGCATATCAGGATTATTTTTTGCCCACCTACCCGAAACGAAAAAGGTGATCTTTACATCATGCTTTTCAAATATATCGACCATTTTAGGGATTAGCTCCGTACCCCAGTCCACATTACATGTAAAGGCAGTATAATCATCATTGCTGCCCTTTCGAATCGGCTTAGGATTATTACCATTAAAGACAGATATAGCTGGATTATTTGATTGGATTAAGGGAATTAATAACATGAAAATAAGACTTGTGAGTACTAATATTTTTTTATATTTTTTCATAATAATTACACCCCCTAATGTAATTATTATGTTTTGTTTTTTTTTCTATACTAAGTAATAAATAAGTAAAATAAAAAACATAAACCTTGTTTGGTTTATGCTTTTTTATCGTTGTTTTTTTCGTCCTTATTTTCTAAAACAGCTTTTCTAGATAAATTTATTCTACCCTGCTTGTCTATTTCTATAACTTTAACTAAGATTTCATCGCCAACCTTAAACAAATCTTCTACCTTTCCTATCCTTTCTTTAGCCATCTGAGAGATATGAACTAATCCGTCTTTACCGGGGAGTATTTCGACAAAGGCTCCAAATGGTACGATTCTAACTATTTTACCTACATAAACGTCTCCAACTTCAACTTCTTTTACAATTTCATCAATTAATTTCAGAGCCATTTCACCTTGATGCATATTGTTTGCGGTAATAAATATTGTCCCGTCGTCTTCTATATCTATTTTTACATCAGTTTCTTCAATAATTTTATTTATAGTTTTACCACCCGGTCCTATTACATCTCTAATTTTTTCTGTATCAATCTGAGTTTTCAAAACTCTTGGTGCATAGGGGGACAGTTCAGGTTTAGGTACGGATATAACTTCATTCATCTTATCTAATATGAAAAGTCTACCCTTTCTTGCTTGCTCTAAAGCCTTTTCTAAAATCTCTTTATTAATACCGTGGATTTTTATATCCATTTGAATGGCAGTAATTCCCTTAGATGTACCTGCAACTTTAAAATCCATGTCGCCTAAGAAGTCTTCCATTCCTTGTATGTCACTAAGTATAGCAACCTTATCATTTTCTTTTATTAGGCCCATAGCTATACCTGCTACTGATGCTTTAATTGGTACTCCAGCATCTAATAAAGATAATGTGCTTCCGCAAACACTTGCCTGTGATGTACTTCCATTTGAACTTAAAACTTCAGACACTAATCTAATTGCATACGGAAATTCTTCTTCTGAAGGTATAACCGGTTCTAAGGCTCTTTCGGCCAAAGCACCATGTCCGATTTCTCTTCTGCCAGGACCCCTGAGAAATCTAGTTTCACCAACACTGTAGGGTGGGAAATTATAGTGGTGCATATATCTTTTAGATTCTTCAAGTCCTAATCCATCCAAAATTTGAGCATCGCCTAAAGCACCTAAAGTAGCTATAGTCATAACTTGAGTTTGGCCCCTTGTAAATAAGCCGGAACCATGTGTTCTTGGCAATAGCCCTACTTCACATGAAATAGGTCTAATTTCATCCAGTTTCCTGTTATCAGGACGTATACCTTCATGGACAATCATTTCTCTAACAAGCTCTTTTATTATGTTGTCAAGGGTAGCTTGAATATCTTTTTCCTTTTCTGGATACTTTTCTATGAAAATATTCATAGCTTCTTCTTTAGTTTTTTCTATATTATCGTTACGTTCCATTTTATCTTCAGTCTGTATAGCATCCTTCAGCTTCTTTGTTATATATTCTCTTACATCTCGATCAACATTTGGATCAATTTCAAATAATTCTACTTGTTGCTTTTCTTTACCAACTTTATTTACTATCTCTTCTATAAATGCAACAATTTTTTGGATTTCTTCGTGGGCATACAATATTCCATCAAGCATGGTGCTTTCGGGAATTTCATTAGCTCCAGCTTCAACCATCATTATAGCATCTTTTGTTCCAGATACTACTAAATGCATTTGAGAAACCTCTCTTTGTTCAGCAGTAGGATTTATAATAAAGTCTCCATCAATTAAGCCTATAGCTACTGAACCAGTCGGGCCGTGAAAAGGAATATCAGATATAGAGAGGGCAATAGATGAACCTATCATAGCAACAACATCTGGAGTACAGTCCTGATCTACTGATAATACTGTTGCTATTACCTGCACATCATTTCTATATCCCTTAGGAAATAGAGGGCGAATTGGTCTGTCTATTAAACGAGAAGTTAAAATAGCTTTTTCAGTTGGTTTTCCCTCTCTTTTTATAAATCCTCCAGGAATTTTACCCACAGAATACTGGCGTTCTTCAAAATCAACGCTTAGAGGAAAAAAATCTATACCTTCCCTCGGTTTATCTGAAGCTGTTGCTGTTACGAGGACAATAGTATCCCCATATTTCACCATGGCGGAACCATTAGCTAGTTGAGCTACTTTTCCTATCTCAACCTCTAAAGTTCTTCCTCCAATTTCAGTTTTAAAAACATCTACCATTTTATACCTCCTTCTTTTATATTGATAAAATTCTTTATTTGGCACATTCTATACAATAAATATTATTTCCTACAAGAATTAAAAAAAATTAAAGTATTTAATATAAATTAATCCTGCAAGTAAATTTTTCCTGAAGTTTATAAAATAATAGAGCGGGCCCACCCCCGCTCACAACTATTTTCTTAAGCCTAATTTTGCAATTAAATTTCTGTATCTTTCTAAGTCTTTTTTCTTTAAATAATTAAGTAGATTTCTTCTTTTACCAACCATTTTTAAAAGACCTCTACGAGAATGATGGTCTTTCTTATGAACTTTTAGATGTTCATTAAGTTCATTGATTCTGTGAGTAAGTATAGCTATTTGAACCTCTGGTGACCCAGTATCAGAATCATGGACCTTATACTCATTAATTATTTTTAATTTAACTTCCTTTGATAAATTCATCTTTTTCACCTCCTAATTTAATTCCCTTATGCTGAGAAAGACGTCGGTGACTCGAAAATCTAAGCATAAGGTTCCTACGTTATGTAATTTTAACATAAGATCAATATATTGTAAATATATATTTAAATACTATTAAGATTAAAGTGCATTTTTATAAAGTTTAAAGTATTTCTTAGTAAAAATTATATCCTGGCTTATCTGTTCACATAGCGATGCAACATTATTAAATTTTAATTCATCACGTATTCTTTCTAGGAATTCAACTCTAATTTCCTCATTATATATATTTTTATTAAAATCTAATATATAGGTTTCAACATTATAAGTATTCTGTTTAAAAGTTGGGTTGAGACCAACATTCGTTACACTATAATAAGGCCTGTTCTTTAGATGAGTTTTAGTTACATATACTCCTTTCTTAGGCAGACACAAGTCTAAATCAATTGATATGTTTGCCGTAGGAAATCCTAATTTGGAGCCTAACTGCTTACCCTTTATTACCTTACCAAAGATAGAGTAGTTTCTTCCTAGCAAATTATTGACCTCACCTATTAATCCTTTGCTTAATAATTTTCTTATCAGTGTACTACTTACAATTTGGTTTTCTATTTTAATAGGTGGAACTATTTCTAAATCAAAATCATACTTCTGAGAAAATCTCTTTAAGGATTTTATATTACCTTCAGCATTTTTGCCAAAACGACAGTCAAATCCTACTACCATACTATGCATATTTAACTTTTCCATCAGTATATCGGTTATAAAATTTTCGGCCTTAATATTTCTGTGAAAATCATCAAAATTAACTAAAATTAAAAAATCTATACCTATTTTATTAAAAAGCTCTATTTTTTGTTTAACACTGATTATTTTTTTAGGCTTATTCTTTTTAGATGTTATTTCACGAGGGTGGTTAGCAAATGTATATACAATACTTTTGTAACCATTTGATTTACTTTTTTCAATTAATTTATTGATTAGCCTTTGATGGCCTCTATGCAGACCATCAAAGGTCCCTAATGAGACCCCGGTTTCATAAACCATCTTACCCATATCTTCTAAAGAATATATTAATTCCATAGAGTTTCTCCTCACTAAGAGAGTAATTTCTTAACTTTAATTATAGATCTATTTCCTAAGTTTTCATATAATCCTAAAGCAATAAATTTGTGGTTTGTGTAAAGTCTAACTATATCATTATCTTTAATGTTCTCAGAACGAATTTTATAATTATGTGCTCTTAAAGGAACACCATTTAAAACATATTTCAATGCTGATGGATCCACATCAACACTGGGAATATGGTTTAATGGATAATCTATACCTAACAGGTAACTGGATTTAATTTCATCTATTTCTAACCTATTTAACTCTTCTATTGTAATGCTATCCTTTAGTTTAAAAACTCCACTAGCTTTTCTTATTAAAAAGGACATATGGCCTCCGCAACCTAAAGTTTGACCTATATCGTGGCATAAAGTTCTGATATAGGTACCTTTTGAACATTTTACGTCAAACAGAACTTTATTATTTTTAATATTAACTATATCTATACTATAGATAATAACTTTTCGGGTATCACGTTTGATAGTAATACCTTCTCTAGCTAATTCATATAATTTTTTGCCCTTATGTTTAATAGCTGAATACATAGGAGGGGTTTGTTCAATCTCTCCTCTAAATGAGTTAATAGTATTAACTATGTCATCCTCCAAAATATCAACAGTATTCTCTGACAGAATATTTCCCCACCTGTCTTGGGTATCAGTTACGATTCCTAAGCTTAATTCAGCTCTGTATACCTTAGTATCTTTTTGCAAATATTCAACTATTTTTGTAGCTTTTCCTATACATATGGGAAGAACACCTGCTGCCATAGGATCTAATGTACCAGTATGCCCCACTTTTTTCACTTTTAACTTTTTTCTAACTAAAGAAACAATATCATGAGACGTCATATTTGGAGGCTTAAGTATATTTAATATTCCGTTTATATTATTCATATCTTCACCTTAAACTCTTTATAAAAAGTATTTAATAGTATCTTCTTTGCATTTTCAATTGTATCATATATTGTGCATCCAGATGCATTTTTATGGCCTCCCCCTCCGAATTGTTTTGCTATAGTACTTACGTCAAAATCATATTTTGATCTAAATCCTACTTTGATTTTATTGGGAGAAAGTTCCTTTAACAATATAGCAACACATACATTTTCGATATCTCTAGCATATTCAATTATTCCATCGGAATTAGAGGGGTCGATGTTATTTTTAGAAAAAGTATCTAGTGAAATATGCATCATGGATAATTTGCCATCAAAATGTATTTCAAGTGTGTTTAATGCATCCGCTAAGAGACTTATCTTATTAAAGGGGTTATTTTGATACAGTTCTGTATTAATGTGCACTTTATCTATACCAGATTCTAAGAGTTCAGCTGCAATTCTCATTGTAGTAGGTGTAGTATTACTGTATTTGAAGCTACCTGTATCTGTAGATAAGGCAACGTATATTCCGGTTGCAATGGATTCAGTCAGCTCAATATTTAGGCTTTGTACTAAACTGTATATTATTTCTCCACAGGCAGCGGCATTAACATCGATTAAATTATATTTACCATAGAAAGAGTTAGTTTTATGATGGTCAATATTTAATACTTCTTCTGTTAAACCCAATAACTCGCTTCTATTTCCTAATCTGTCCATATCGCTTGAATCTACGGTTACTATAAGATCCGGGAGGATATCTAAAAATTTAAAACTATCCGTTGTTAAAATATCATTTTTAAATAAAAAACTTAAGTTCGAAGGTATTTTATCATCAAGAACTATATAGGCCAAGCTCCCTTTAGATTCTATGGCCTTTTTTAATGCAATAGAGGAGCCTAATGTATCTCCATCGGGAAGTATATGAGGGAGAATTAAAATATTTTTTCTCCCCTCAAATAAGTTTAGAATCTCTGAGCTAATCATCATCTTCCACTTCCTGAAGTTTAGAATCATTTTTATTTACTTTTTCTATTAATTTACTCATATATACACCTTGTTTAATAGATTTATCTAATTTAAAGATTGGTTCTGGAGTATATCTGAGTTTAAGATGCTTTCCTAATTCTTTTCTGATGTAACCTTTTGCCTTGTTTAAAGCCTCTATAGTTTCATCTTCATCGGAATTATTACTAAATGTACTTATATAGATATTGGTATATCTTAAGTCACCAGTTGTTTCAACATGGGTTACGCTTGTGAGTTTAGAAATTCTTGGGTCTTTTAATTCATTCATTATTAAATTACTGACAATTTTTTTGATTTCTTCTGATATTCTATTCACTCTGGAATAGCGCATCATACTTCACCATCCTTAAGGGGTGCTAAATTTAAGTCCTCTTTATTTCTTCTATTATAAATGCTTCTATTATGTCACCTTCTTTGAGATCGTTATAATTTTGAAGGCCTATACCGCATTCATATCCTGAGGTAACTTCCTTTACGTCATCCTTAAATCTCTTTAATGAAGAAATTTCTCCTTCAAATATTACTATACCATCTCTAACAAGTCTGACATTGGAGTTACGAGTTACCTTTCCTTCCAGTACGTATCCTCCAGCAACTGTTCCTACGTTTGGCACCTTGAATGTTGCTCTTACTTCTACTTTACCCTGTACAACTTCTTTATGTTCAGGTTCTAACATACCCTTCATTGCGGCCTCAATATCTTCTATTGCTTCATAAATGATTCGATATGTTTTCAGTTCTATATTTTCCTGTTCGGCTAATTTTGAAACGCTTGATGCTGGTCTTACGTTAAAGCCTATAACAATAGCATTAGATGCAGATGCAAGAAGGATATCAGATTCGGTAATAGTACCAACGGCACCATGTATGACATTTACTCGAACTTCTTCATTGCTTAGCTTGGCCAGAGATTGTTTTATAGCTTCAACAGAACCTTGAGCATCAGCCTTAACAATAATGTTTAAATCTTTTACTTTTCCTTGTTGAATATGGTCAAATAGATCCTCTAAAGTAACTCTTTGTGTAGTATTAAGACTTTGTTCTCTTAATTTTTGTTTACGTTTTTCAGCTATTTGTCTAGCTGTTTTATCATCACTAACTGCTATAAATTTATCACCAGCTTCAGGTACATCAGAAAGTCCTAAAATTTCAACGGCAGTTGATGGCCCAGCTTTTTTAACCCTTTTCCCTTTATCATTGATCATTGCTCTTACTCTGCCATAGGTAGCACCAGCAATTATAGAATCTCCAACATTTAAAGTTCCATTTTGTACTATTACTGTTGCAACTGGGCCTCTGCCTTTGTCTAATTCTGATTCGATTATTGTACCAATGGCCTTTCTAGAAGGATTAGCCTTTAATTCTTGCATTTCAGCAACTAGTAGTACCATTTCCAACAGATGGTCTATACCTTCCCCTTTTAAGGCTGAAACAGGAACAGAAACAACATCTCCTCCCCATTCCTCTATGAGAACTCCATGTTCTGCCAATTCCTGTTTAACTCTGTCTGGATTCGCATTCGGTTTATCTATTTTATTTATTGCAACTATTAATGGTACTTTTGCAGCTTTAGCGTGATTTATGGCTTCAACTGTCTGAGGCATAACACCATCATCTGCTGCCACCACTAGAATAGCTATATCAGTAATCTGTGCACCTCTAGCACGCAAGGAAGTAAAGGCTTCGTGGCCTGGAGTATCAAGAAATACTATTTTTTCTCCATTAATGCTAACTTGGGAAGCACCAATATGCTGAGTTATACCTCCTGCTTCTCCAGCGGTAACGTTAGTTTTTCTAATGGCATCTAAAAGTGATGTCTTTCCATGGTCAACGTGACCCATTACTGTTACAATAGGTGCACGTTTAACTAAGTCATCGGGATTATCCTTTATATCGTCAAATAATTTGTCAAATTCATCTTTATCTTCTTCAGCAGCTTCTTTAACAGCTTTAAAACCATACTCCGATGTAATTATTTCTGCAGTTTCAAAATCTATTTCCTGATTTATAGCTGCCATAACACCTAAGTTCATTAACTTCATGATTATTTCATTAGGATTTTTATTGATTTTTTCAGCTAGGTCCTTTACAACAATTTTTTCAGAAATAATTACTTCATTATTACTTTCAGAATCTTTATTCTCTAAGACTGTATTATCATCTTTATTATCATATTTTTTTTCATTTTTTTTCTTGCTAGAAGTGGATTCACCTTTGTTTTTCTTATTCCGTTTCTTTTCATCTTCTTCAGTTCGATAATATTCAAGTATGAGTTTAGCATCATCATCTTCTAAAGTACTCATGTGATTAGTAACATCCAAATCGAATTCTTTAAGCTTTGCTATTAACTCTTTACTTGAAATGCCGACTTTTTTTGCCAATTGATATACTCTAACTTTTGACAAATATTTCACCCCCTGATTTTTTACCGGCTTAAATCTAGATTTAGCGAATTATATATTTCTAAAATTTTATTTGCAAAATTTTTGTCTTTCACTCCGAAAACTGTCCTATTACATTTTCCTATTGCTTTTGATAGCGTTTCACGGTTACCATAAACTATATATGGTACACCTTTTGAATTGCATAGATTAATAAATTTAATTATAGTGTTTTCTGAAGCATCGTTGGAAATGATTAAAAGCCTTATCGCTCTTTTTTTTATATATAGTTCACAGGTGTTTTCCCCTGTATAGAGATTACCCGACTTTTGTACAAAACCTAGTATTGAAAGTAGTTTATTTTGCATTACCGTTTAACTCCTCAGTTAATCTTTCATAGATCTCATCTGGTATCTCATACTGAAATGCCTTATTAAGAGCCTTCTTTTTTTGAGCCTTTTTTAAGCAGTCAGCTTCTGGGCATATGTAGGCCCCTCTTCCATGTGCTTTACCTGTATAATCGACTTTGATTGATCCTTCTTTATTTTTAACAATTCTAATAAGTTCTTTTTTAGGTTTTTGTTCGTTACAACCTACGCATTTGCGTAGAGGTATTTTTTTCTTTTTCATGGTTATACCTCCTCAATGAACAAATTATTGATTTATTCATTAGCTTCAGCATTTTCATGCTGTGTTTCACTTTTTATATCAATTTTCCAATTCGTCAGCTTTGCAGCCAAACGCGCATTTTGGCCTTCTTTTCCTATAGCTAGCGACAATTGATAATCTGGAACTATAACCAATGCAGACTTATTTGCATCATTTATCTCAACCTTTTCAACCTTTGAAGGACTTAAAGAGTTTGAAATAAATTCAGCAGGATCTTCACTCCATTTTATTATATCTATCTTTTCACCTCGCAACTCTTCAACTATATTCTGTACACGAGAACCTCTTTGACCGACACAAGCTCCTACTGGGTCAACATTTGGATTTGAAGAATATACAGCGATTTTAGTTCTTGATCCTGCCTCCCTAGAAATACCTTTAATTTCAACTATACCGTCATGAATTTCAGGAACTTCCAATTCAAATAATCTTTTGACTAGACCTGGATGAGTTCTGGAAACTAAGACTTGAGGGCCTTTAGTTGTCTTTTTAACTTCAACAATATAGGTTTTAATTCTAGTTCCTTGTGTGTAAACTTCATTTTTGATTTGTTCATTTGGAAGTAAAAGAGCTTCAGTTTTCCCTAGGTTTATGTATACAATCCCTTTACTTATTCTCTGAATAGTTCCTGTAACAATTTCACTTTCTCTATTGACAAACTCTTCATAGATTACAGCTCTTTCTGCTTCTCTAATTCTTTGAACTACTACTTGTTTTGCTGTTTGTGCTGCTATGCGACCAAAATTTTTAGGTGTTACTTCTTTTTCAACGAAGTCAGATATTTCATAATTTGGGTTTATTTTTTTTGCATCCTCTAAGCTTATTTCGAGTAAATCGTTGTCTACATTTTCTACTACCTGTTTACGAGAGTACACATGCACTTCGCCATTTTCCCTATCTATTGTGATTTTAACATTTTGTGCTGAACCAAAATTCTTTTTATATGCCGTAATCAGAGCAGCTTCTATTGCTTCAATTAGTGTATCCTTACAAACACCTTTTTCTTTTTCAATTTGCTCCAAGGCCTCAAGTAATTCACTTTTCACTATTTATACCCCCTAATCAAAATTGATTGAAAGCTTTACTAAAGAAACCTTATCTCTAGGAATGGAAACAGTTCCCTTTTCGTCTCTATCGATAACAATTGTATTGTCCTTTAGTCCCATTAATTTACCTTCAATAATTTTCTGTCCATCAATTGGATGGTAGAGATGGGCCTCTACAAATTCTCCTTTATATTTTTCAAAATCTTTATCTCTTTTTAGCGGCCTATCAATTCCTGGTGAGGAAACTTCCAAAAAGTAACTTTCTTTAATTGGATCTAACTCATCCAATTTATCGCTTAAATATTCACTTGCTTCCTGACAATCATCTAAAGATAAACCACCTTCTTTATCTAGATAGACTCTCAAATATCGATGCTGACCTTCCTTTACGAATTCAATATCCACCAACTCCAAACCTTTTTTTGCAATAAAAGGATTAACTAACTCCTCAACTATATCTACTACACGTCTTTTTTTCAAGTTAAAGCCTCCTTTTTATAATAATCTTTATAGTTATAAACGTATTTTTCCGTAATAAAATGTTGACTATTCATAGGTATTTATAAAATATATAAACAATAAAGAGTGGGAAGGTCCCACTCTTTAAATCCACGACATTATATTATATGGAAATTATAACATAAAGAGTAATTCTGTGCAACTCTAAAATAGTGACAACTGATTTTGTGCCGGTAGTCCTTTTAAGCAACCATGGTTTTCAAGGGTTTCTATAACTGTTTTTGATATTTTAGTTTTAAGTCTTATATCTTCGATAGATAGAAATTTTCCTTTTTTTCTTTTTTTAACAATATTTTTAGCTGCATTTTCACCAACTCCCTGAAGAGATCTAAGTGGTGGCAAAATTGCGTTATCCTTTATAATAAACTTATCAGAATCGGATTCATACAAATCTACCTTTAAGAATTTAAATCCTCTACAATATACTTCATATGCAACTTCTAAAACAGTTAATAGATCCTTTTCTTTTTGAGTGAGGTTATTTCCTCCTTCATTTAATTCCTTGATTTTTTGTAAAACATGTTCTTTTCCTTTACATATAAGGTCAGCATCAAAATCATCAACTTTGGTGGTAAAATAAGTTACATAAAATGCTAGAGGATAGTGAACTTTAAAATATGCAATTCTAAAGGACATCATTACATACGCTACGGCATGTGCCTTAGGAAACATGTATTTGATTTTTTTACATGATTTTATATACCAATCTGGCACGTTATTTTGCTTCATAAGCTCTTCATTTTCAGGTGTTAATCCTTTACCTTTTCTAACTCGTTCCATTATAGTAAAGGCTTCCTTTGGCGGCAAACCCTTTAGTATTAAATAATTCATAATGTCATCCCTTGTTGAAATCACGTCTTTTAATTCTACAATATTTTGTCTAACTAGATCTTGTGCATTATTAAGCCATACATCAGTACCATGGGAAAGGCCACTAATTCTTACAAGTTCGGCAAAGGTTGTAGGTTTTGTATCCATCAACATTTGGCGAACGAATTTAGTACCAAATTCCGGAATGCCTAAAGAGCCAACTTCTATATCAAAATCATCATCAACTAAATTTAAAGTTTCTGTGGAGGTAAATATTCTAATAGTTTTTTCATCATCTAAAGGTATGCTTTGGGGATCTATACCGGTTAAATCTTCAAGCATCCTAATGATTGTAGGAACGTCGTGGCCTAGAATATCTAATTTTAACAGTCTACCGCTTATAGCGTGATAATCGAAGTGTGTTGTTATAACATCAGAAGACTTGTCATTTGCAGGATATTGAACAGGAGTGAAATCATAAATTTCTTTATAATTTGGAACTACCATTATACCGCCTGGGTGTTGACCAGTCGTTCTCTTAATTCCTGTACAACTGCTCGATAACCTGGTAAGTTCCTTACTATTTACAGGGATGTCTTTTTCTTCAAAATATTTTCTTGCAAAGCCAAAAGCTGATTTTTCAGCTAAGGTTCCAATTGTTCCTGCTCTATAGACGTATCCCTTTCCAAAAAGTTCTTCAGTATATTTATGGGCAGTAGCCTGATATTCTCCTGCAAAGTTCAAATCAATATCTGGCTCCTTATCACCTTCGAAACCAAGAAAAACTTCGAATGGTATGTCATGTCCATCTTTATTGTAGGTATTTCCACATTGCGGACAGAGTTTATCGGGTAAGTCTGCACCACTACCGATGGAACCGTCTAGAATAAACTCAGAGTTTTTACAATTAGGACAAACGTAATGGGGGGGTAAAGGGTTAACTTCTGTAATATCACTCATAGTGGCTACGAAAGATGAACCTACTGAACCCCTGGATCCTACTAGGTATCCGTCTCTCAAGGATTTAGTAACTAACTTATGGGCAATTATATACATAACCGCATAGCCATTAGAAATTATAGAATTAAGCTCCCTATCTAATCTTTTTTGAACTAGCTCAGGTAAAGGGTCCCCATATATGCTTTTTGCCTTTGCATAACACATATTTCTTAGGTCTTCATCTGCTCCATCAATTTTTGGAGGGAAAGTTTCCTGCGGTATTGGAATAATTTCTTCTACAGAGTCTGCTATCAAATTGGGATTTTTAACTACTACTTCATATGCTATTTTATCTCCAAGGTATTCAAAATCTTTCAACATTTCGTCAGTGGTTTTAAAATATATAGGAGGCTGATTATCAGCATCTGAGTATCCCTGGCCTGTCATTAATATTTTTCTGACGATTTCATCGTGGGGGTCTAAAAAGTGAACATCACCAGTCGCTACTATAGGTTTATTGTATTTTTTACCTAAATCAACTATTTTTTTATTTATTTCCTTTAAATCATCGAAGCTTTTCACAATGCCTTTGTCAAGCATAAAATTATTATTTTCTATTGGCTGTATCTCTAAAAAGTCATAGAAGTTAACTATAGATTCGATTTCAGAACTGCTCTTGTTATTTAATATGGCCTTATATAATTCACCAGCTTCACATGCAGTACCTATAATTAGACCTTCCCTCATTGAGGAAAGTAAACTCTTAGGTATTCTTGGTCTTTTATAAAAGGTTTCTAAATGAGAATGTGAAACAAGTTTATACAGGTTTTTTAAGCCTTTGTAATCTTTGACTAGAATATTAATATGGTATGTATCTAGCTTACTGTAATTAATATTGTCTTTTGGCAGATTATTTATTTCACTAAGTTTACTTATATTTTTTTCTTTTAATAGTGAAAGTAGCCTGATGAAAATTTCTCCTGTAGCTTCTGCATCGTCAACGGCACGATGATGATTATTAAGTGTAATCTTAAAATGTTTAGCCAATATGTTTAACTTATGTCTTTTAAGTTTAGGTAGTAGTATTCTGCTTAATGAGAGTGTGTCTACTATTGGATTTAGAAAAGACAAATTTAATTTATTGCAAAATTCTTTTATAAAAGAAGTATCAAAAGATGCATTATGGGCAACAACAGGATTATCACCAATAAAGTTAATGAATTCCGGCAGCACCTTGTCGATAGTAGGTTTATTCTTTACCATTTCATCTGTAATTCCAGTTAGTTTAACTATTTTAGGGGGAATTTTAACTTCAGGGTTTATGAGTGCTGAAAATCTATCTACGATTTTTCCGTTTTTTACTTTAACTGCGCCTATTTCAGTAATTTTATCGTGTTTAAATGACAATCCTGTAGTTTCAATATCAAATATTATAAAAGTCTGATCTAAGGATTTGTCATTGGCATTATGGACTAAGGGTTCACCGTCATTTACTATGTAGCCCTCTATCCCATAAATAACTTTAATATTATATTTTTTACTTGCAGCAAAAGCTTCGGGATAGGCTTGAACTACACCGTGATCAGTAATAGCTATGGCCTTATGACCCCAATTAGCTGCTCGTTTAATCAGCTCTTCAGCAGAACATATTCCATCCATGGAGCTCATTTTAGTATGGGCATGCAACTCAACTCTTTTTTCATCACTGTTATCTTTTCTTTCATTGGCAGTAGCCTTATTAATGTCTCTAGCCATTAGTACTAATTCTCTTTCGAAGGTATCATATCTAACTGTTCCTTTAATTTTATAATGGTCTCCTATAGATATTCCTTCTTTTACTGTTTCTACATCTTCTTTTTTACAGAAAATCTTAACTCCAATAGATGAGGTGAAATCAGTAATAGCTAATGTAAATAAAACTTTGCCGCTTTTTAGCTCACGGATATCTTTTTCAAAAACTTTACCTTGTATACATACTACACCATGTTCTTCTGTTATGTCTTTAATATTCATAATTTCATCTTTTATTTTTTTGCCTAATATAATAGCATTTTCTTTGGATTTTGGTTTTGGGCTGAAATTTGGTTTAGAAACATAGTTTTTAGACATAATTTTATCTAATATCTTATTTAGTTCATGGTTCTTTTTTTCTAAATAAGACTCATTTTCATCATTACTATCTATTTCATTAGGTTTAAAGGTTACCTTAATTTTTATTCCAAAATCTTTGTATATAATATTCTCAATTAACTTATTACATTTCTTATCGTAAAGTTTCTCAACACCTAGTTGACTATTTACCTTAATTTCTAGTGTTTTATTAGTACTACTAAATGTTTTTTTGCAATTATTAAACCACCCAATCATGGATGGACTATTTTTTTTAACTTCAAATAGTATGTTATTCCAGTAATTTAAAACAAGATTCTCAATGTCTTGCGGATAGTTTTTATATACAGTGTTTATATTTACACGGCTTATAAAAGGAAGGTTATTCTTAATATATGATTGTATTTCATTTAAATTATCCTTATCTATCACCTTAGATGGCAATAAAGTTAAATCCAATGTCTTTGAATTTGAATAGTACTTAATAGTATCAAGATAAATATTGGATTGTTCCTTAAGGAAGTTTTTTAATAAATTGTTTGTTACATTACTCATTTATCTACCTCCAGATAAAGTGAAACCTAGTTTAGTTGGAGTTTAAACTAATCCTAACTTTCTCTTACAACGCAAGGGATGAGCATCAATTTAAATACCTAACCATCACATAAATAAAAAAGTATCTACTTATTTAAAGGTTATTAATTTCTTCTAGTAAAGAGTCTAAAATATGATCTTCTTTAACCTTTTTTATAATTTTTCCTTTTTTAAAGATTAATGCAGAATCTTTACCTCCAGCTATGCCAAGATCAGCTTCCTTTGCTTCACCGGGTCCATTAACTGCACAGCCCATTATGGCTAGTGTAATGGGTTTATCTATATGCTTAAGTTTCTTTTCTAGCTCATTAGCAACACCCATTAAATCGATTTGACATCTTCCACATGTTGGACATGAGATAAAGTTTATACCAAACTGTCTTATATTTAGTGCATGGAGAATTTCTCTGCCTACTTTTACCTCTTCTACTGGGTTTCCCGTTAAAGATATCCTAATTGTATCGCCAATACCATTTAAAAGTAATGCGCCTACTCCTATTGAAGATTTTATAGTCCCTCTCCATACAGTACCTGCTTCAGTAATACCTATATGGAAAGGATAATCAACTTTTTCTGCCAGAATAGAGTAAGCATCAAAGGTTAATTTTATATCGGAGGCCTTAAGGGAAATAATTATCTTATCAAAATTTAAATCCTCTAATATTTCCACATGACTTAAGGCACTCTCTACAAGGGCATTAGGGGTAATTCCATTATATTTTTCCAAAATTTTTTTATTAAGGGATCCTGCATTTACTCCTATACGAATAGGGATGTCTCTTTCTTTTGCTTTAGAAACTATCATTTTTACTCTGGAAACGTCACCTATGTTTCCTGGGTTGATTCGTAATTTATCTATTCCGTTTTCTATGGATTTTAAGGCCAAACGATAATCAAAATGAATATCAGCAATCAAGGGTATGGAAACACTTGATTTTATTTTTGAAATAGCTTCAGCAGCCTCCATATCAGGTATGGCGATTCTTACAATTTCACAACCTGATTCTTCTAATTTCTTTATTTGAGATACAGTTTCATTGATATTTCTTGTATCTGTATTTGTCATTGATTGAACAGAAATAGGAGCGTCTCCGCCAATATATACTTTTCCGCACTTTATTTTTTTGCTTGTTCTTCTAATAATTTTCATTTTATCACCGACCTAAAATAGATTAAATCTAGTAATATCTTTATATAGAACAAAAATCATTAAGATTATGAGGATAACAAAGCCTACTAAATGGACAAAACCTTCTTTATCAGGATCAACAGGTTTTCCTTTTATAAGCTCCAATAATATAAAAAATAGTCTTCCACCGTCGAGAGCTGGAAAAGGCAAGAGATTGAGTATTGCAAGATTGATTGATATAACTGCAGCTAGAGATAACAAAGAATATATACTGATTCTAGCGGCTTTTCCAACGAAATGAACCATTCCTATTGGACCAACTACTTCTTCAGTAGAAGCCTTTCCTTTGACAAATTTAGACAAAAATCCCGTAATTCCCTTTGTAACCATGGCTACTCTTTCAAGGGAAAACTTAAGAGATAAAGGAAGGGATTTTTTTAATACCGGACTTATACCTATAAATTTTTTATCGGTATCTGGGTCCTTAAGAGGACTTACCTTGAAGGATAAGGTTTCATTATCCCTTAACACTTCTATAGTTAATATGTCTTTTTTTGTTTTACTAATCGTTTCAACTATATCTTCCCAGCTATTTATATTTTGCTCATTTATCCTAATAATTTTATCACCAGGATGAATACCTGCCTTTTGGGCTGGATAGTTTTCAGTTACCTTATCAATTACATTAACGGGTATACCTAAGCTTAAAGCTATTATTGTAAATAATATTACAGCAAGTACTATGTTCATAATTGGACCAGCTACTATTACAGAAATTCTTTGGAGAGGAGATTTTTTACTAAAACTTCCTGCATCTTCTGAAATTTCATCTTCCCCCTCCATTTTTACGAAACCACCAATGGGAAATAGTCTAATAGCATATTCAGTTTCCTTACCTTTAAACTTAAGAATCCTTGGCCCCATACCTAGAGCAAATTCATGAACTTTAATTTTATTTAATTTAGCTAAAGCAAAGTGACCAAACTCGTGAAAAAATACCAGCAGTCCAAATACTAACACAAAACTTATAAAAGTATACATAAGATCCCACCTTAGAAATATTATTTATTTATATATTCTCTAGTAAGTTTATCTACTTCAAATATATCATTTATACTTGGATTTTTTATAGGGGTATGTTTATTCATAGCTACTTCTATTCTATTTGGGATATCGTAAAAAGTTATCAAGCCATTTAAAAACTGTAAGACCAATTCTTCATTTGCGGCATTAAGCACAGCAGGCATAGTACCGCCTATGCGTAATGCTTCAATGGCTAGATCTAAACATGGAAAAGTCTTTGTATCTGGTTTTTCAAAGGTTAATTCTCTAATCTTTAGAAAATCTAATCTTTCCATATTTGATTTTACCCTAGACGGATAAGTTAAAGCATATTGTATTGGTACTTTCATATCTGGCAGTCCTAGCTGAGCCAGTATTGATCCATCAATAAATTCAACCATAGAATGAATAATGCTTTGAGGATGAACAACAACGTCTATTTGGCTAACTTCTAAATCAAAAAGCCATTTTGCTTCGATAACTTCCAATCCCTTGTTCATTAAAGTCGCTGAATCAATAGTTATTTTACTTCCCATATTCCAATTAGGATGTTTTAATGCATCTTGGGGAGTGACGTTTACTAGGTTTTTCTTTTTCATCCCTCTAAAGGGACCACCTGAAGCAGTTAAAATTATTTTATTTACCTGTTTGAAAGTATTTCCCTGCAGACATTGGAATATGGCACTATGTTCACTGTCAATAGGAAGAATATTTACACCATTTAATTTTGCCTCTTTCATAACTAGTTCTCCCGCGGTTACTAAAGTTTCCTTGTTAGCAAGAGCAATATTTTTTTTTGCTTTAATAGCATTTAATGTTGGTAAAAGTCCAATAGTTCCTACAACAGATGTTATTACAATATCTACTTCGTCAATAGTCGATATTTCAATTAATCCTTTCATTCCAGACAGTATTTTTATATTTGGGTTATTTAATTTGTTTTTAAGCTCCTTTGCTTTACTTTCATTATATACAGCTACATATTTAGGGTTGAATTTTTTAATTTGTTTTTGTAAGAGCTCAATATTAGTATTACCACTTATGGCTACTACTTCAAATAAATCCTGATTATTTTTTATAACTTCTAAAGCTTGTGTTCCAATGGATCCAGTTGAGCCTAAAATAGAAATTTTTTTCATATTCTCATCCTTCCAAGTTAGGAAAATAATATGTATTTGATAAAAACAGTTTTATAATTTATGTATGCATAAAATTCATGTAGTAGTTAATTTATAAATAGTGTTACATAATAATATACAAATGGAGACGTTAATAATATACTATCAAATCGATCCAGTATACCTCCATGTCCGGGTATAAGGTTGCCGTAATCTTTAATACCAACATGCCTTTTTATCTTTGAAGCAATCAAATCGCCAATTTGGGATAAGATACTTCCTATAAATCCAAGAAATATAGAATGGATTATAAAATCAGGTTTTAATAAATAAGAAAAGATAATACAGATTAAAATACTTCCTATCATCCCACCAATACTTCCTTCAACAGTCTTTTTAGGACTTACTTCGGGAAATAGCTTTCTACGCCCAAAAAAGTATCCTGAAAAATAGGCAAATGTATCTGTAGCCCATGCTATGATAAAAACAAACCAAATAATATAGGTGTCTAAAAATGATGAAATTAAAAGTATATGAAACAAAAAATATGAAACATATAAAAAACCAACTAATGTTATCGCGAGGTCCATAAAGCTAGTTTTTTTATTAAATAGAAAAATTAGCAGAACAGTGAGAGTAATCATAAAAAAGATTAATAAGGTTATATTTAGTTTTTTATATGAAAAAGCTAAATACATGATAATAGTAAATAGGTATCCTACATATTTAAGTGGTGAAATATGTAAATTATCAAATGCATTATAAAATTCTCTTAAAGCTAATAGAACTATTACAAGTAAAGAAATAGTAAAAAGAAAACCACCCTTTGAAACTATATAGATAAGTAAAGGTATACCTATTATTCCAGAAACGATTCTTTTAACCATATTTTGTCACCATCCCATTAAATACCGCCGAATCTTCTTTTCCGTTTTTGATAATCCTTTATGGCTTTTATTAAATGTTTACCCTTGAAATCTGGCCAATATATATCTGTAAACCATAATTCGCTATAAGCTGCCTGCCATATTAAAAAATTACTTATTCTAAGTTCACCACTAGTTCTGATTATTAAATCTGGATCAGGTATTCCTTTGGTATAGAGAAAGTTTGAAAATACAGATTCATTTATATCTTGTAGTTTTAATTCATTATTTAGTATTTTTTTTGCAATTTTTTCTACTCCTAATAGTATTTCAGACCTTCCACCATAGTTTAAAGCAATATTTACAGTTAGGCCAGAATTATTGGAAGTCATTTCAGTGGCTTTATTTATTTCAGTAATAGCTGTTTCAGGTAGTTTTGATATATCTCCAATCACTTTAATTATTACATCATTTCTGTGAAGCTCACTAACTTCTTTTCTTAAATATATGACTAAAAGCTCCATCAATGCATTAACTTCTTGTGTCGGCCTTTTCCAGTTTTCAGTTGAAAAAGCAAATAAAGTTAAATAAGATATACCTATATTAGAACAGGTTTTTATTACGTCTCTTAGAGCCTCTACTCCAGCTTTATGACCTGCTATTCTGGGAAGATTTCGTTTTTTTGCCCATCTACCATTTCCATCCATGATTATTGCTATATGTTTCGGCAAGTTCAATGATTTTATATTTTCAGTTCCACTATCACTTTTATTTTTTCTAAAATTGCTAATCATAGCCTTATTACCCTCCATGGTTATTCTAAAACATTTAACCCTCCAAATAAGGAGGGCTAAAAATAGCTAACCGTTATTTCTATAGTATTGTCCAAAATCTTCTGTCTTACTACTCTACATTCATTGTTTATATTTTTGTTTGTGCTAAAAGGAGACACTGTTTTATTAACAATAATTTTATGGGAAATTTCTAAACTTTTTAATTCATCTAATGCTGTGTCAATCTTTATACCTATTAGATCAGGTATATTCACTTAAACTATACCTCCAAAACCTCTTTTTCTTTCTTATTAACTAGTTCATCGATGATATCTATATATTTATCAGTTAGTTTTTGAACTTCATCTTCTGCTCTTTTTAAGTCATCATCAGTTAATTCATTATTTTTATGCATCTTTTTCAAACTATCGTTTGCATCTCTACGTTCATTTCTAATAGCTATTTTAGCATCTTCTCCTGTCTTCTTAACTACTTTTATTAATTCCTTTCTTCTCTCTTCAGTTAGCATTGGAATAGCAAGGCGTACAACCTTACCGTCATTTGATGGATTAATGCCTAAATCTGACTGTGTTATAGCCTTTTCTATATCTTTAATAGAGTTAGTATCATAAGGTTGAATTACTAATAATCTGGGTTCAGGTGCGCTAATGCTGGCAATTTGCTTTAGGGGAGTAGGAGTACCATAATAGTTTACCATAATCCTGTCTAAAAGTGCAGGGTTTGCCCTTCCGGCTCTAATACTATGCAATTCTTCCTTAAGAACATTAATAGTTTTTTTCATTTTTTCTTCACAATTTTTATGAACTTCTAATTGCATAAAGTATCCTCCTTTACATAGGTACCAATTTTTTTTCCTAAAACAACTTTCTTTATGTTTCCTGGTTCTTTTAAGCTAAATACAATGATCGGTATTTTATTGTCCATACAAAGTGAAGTAGCAGTTGAATCCATTACTTTCAAACCTTTACTCAGAACTTCTATGTATGTAAGTTCATCAAATTTTGTTGCACTTGGATTTTCCATTGGGTCGCTATCATATACTCCATCTACCTTCTTAGCTAGAAGAATTACTTCTGCTTCAATTTCAGCAGCTCTTAAAGAAGCCGTTGTATCAGTTGAAAAATATGGATTTCCAGTACCGGCAGCAAATATTACTACTCGCCCTTTTTCCAAGTGTCTGATTGCTCTTCTTCTAATATACGGTTCAGCAATTTGTCTCATCTCTATTGCTGTCTGTACCCTCGTAAGCATTCCTATGTTTTCTAATGCGTCCTGTAAGGCCAAGGCATTTATTACTGTTGCTAACATTCCCATATAATCGGCTGTAGTCCTATCCATACCTTTACTGCTTCTTCCTCTCCAGAAGTTGCCTCCACCGACAACAACTGCAACTTCAACACCTAGCTCTGTAATTTCTTTGATTTGATCAGCAATAGATTCAATAGTTTTTTGATCTAGACCAAAACCCTTTTCTCCTGATAACGCTTCACCACTTAATTTTAAAATAATTCTTTTATATTTTGGCCTCACAGTATGTTACCTCCGTTCTGTATATATTCTACATTAATCATGAAAAACCTTCTTTTATTATCCTAAAAAAGAGAACACAGTTGTGTCCTCTATTTTTAGTTTTGACTCTGAAATTTATCTTATTTATTTTCAATTTGTTTTGCAACTTCTTCTGCAAAATTTTCTTCTTTTTTCTCCAGACCCTCTCCTACTTCGTATCTAGTAAATCTTCTTATTGATATATTTTCACCTATTTTAGCAACTTTTTCATGTAATAGCTCTTTAACAGTTAGATCAGGATCCTTTATAAATGGTTGCTCTAACAGACATATTTCTTTGAAGTACTTTTCAATTCTACCTTCTACCATTTTGTCTACAATTTTTTCTGGTTTTCCTTCATTTAACGCTTGATTTCTTAAGATCTCTTTTTCTTTTTCTATAACATCTTCAGGGACATCTTCTCTTTGTACATATAAAGGATTAGAAGCAGCAATTTGCATAGCGATATTCTTTGCAAACTCTTTAAATTCCTCATTTTTTGCTACAAAATCAGTTTCACTGTTTATTTCAACAAGAACACCAATTCTACCACCGTGTATGTAGGATTCAACTATACCTTCAGCAGCTATTCTACCAGCTTTTTTAGCTGCTTTAGCTAGTCCTTTTTCTCTAAGAACCTCTATTGCCTTTTCCATATCGCCATTTGCTTCTACTAAAGCCTTTTTACAGTCTAGCATACCAGCTCCAGTTTTTTCTCTAATTTCCTTTACCATTGCAGCAGTTACTGCCATATTAAACGCCTCCTCATCAGTAAATATGATAAAAGGTAAGAATAGTAAGGGAAAGTTTCCCTTAATACCCTTACCATTAAAATTCTATAAATTAGTTTTCTTGGTTTTCTTCTACCTCTTCCATTTGTTCACCCTGTCTACCTTCGATAACTGCATCAGCTATTTTTGAAGTAATTAATTTTACAGCTCTGATAGCATCATCATTACCAGGAATAATGTAATCTGCTTCATCGGGATCACAGTTTGTATCAACTATTGCTATAATAGGAATACCAAGAATTTGAGCCTCTTTAATAGCTATTTTTTCTTTTCTAGGGTCAACAATGAACAATGCATCAGGTAGACCTTCCATAGTTTTTATACCATTTAAAAATTTTTCAAGTTTTTCTTTTTCATGTCTTAATTTAATAACTTCTTTTTTTGGAAGAACATCAAATGTACCATCTTCCTCCATTGTTTCTAATTCAACTAGTCTATCTATTCTCTTACGAATAGTTTTGTAGTTAGTTAGCATTCCACCAAGCCATCTTTGGTTTACATAGTACATATCACATCTTTTAGCTTCTTTTTCGATAGACTCTTGGGCTTGCTTTTTAGTACCTACAAAAAGAATTTTTTTACCTTCTGCAGCTAGGCTTTTAACGAAGTCATAGGCTTCTTCTATTTTTTTCACAGTTTTTTGTAAATCTATAATATAGATTCCATTTCTTTCTGTGAAAATGTACTCAGCCATTTTAGGATTCCATCTTCTAGTTTGGTGACCAAAATGAACTCCTGCTTCAAGTAATTGTTTCATTGAAATAACTGACATTTAATCCACCTCCATGGTTTTTTTCCTCCACTTTGATCATCTTCTTAAAAGACCCTTTACGGGCACCAATTTAAGAATTTCAAAGCGTGTGTATTTATTACCTTATGTAGTATATCATATAAGATAAAGGTTTTGCAATAAAAAAAAATTAATAAAAAAGAAATAATTGTATACTTAATCTAAATGTATTATAACCATTACAAGTTAAAAATAACCATATATTAGGGAAAATATAAATTTTAAAAAATAAATCTCTATTTATGGAGATTTAGAATTAATTGGACTTCACCAATTCCGATGTTAAGTGCCTTAGCAATTTGAGATGTGCTTAATCCCTTTGCGTTCAGTTCAATTATTTTTTGATTTTTTAACTTCTTTTCAGGTGTAACGCTTTTTTCGTGCTTACTTTTAGTATTAGGTATGGGGATAAACCTATTGTTGTCTGTAAAATTTGTACTTTTACTATTAAATTCATTTGGGTTAAGAGCAGAGGATACTTCTTCCTTTGATTTTGAAAGTTGATTATTAATATCATTCATGTTTTCTTCTAGAATATTGTATTTTTGTTCTATTTCACTAACTGTTTCGTTAAGGGCTATATTCATCTCATGTATTAATCCTTCAACTGACTCTAAAGAATTAATGAAAATTTCATTATTAACTTTGTCATTAACATTATTATCTTTAGAGTCTCTTATTAATAAAAGCAAAGCAATAATTATAGTCGCTATCCCAATGATAAAAAAAATAAAGTTTAACATGAGGCACCTCGTTTATACTTTTATATCAATCTTATTAGATTTATTATCAAGTTTTAAGTCTTTTTTACCTTTTCTACGCTTTTTCTTTTTCAAAGAATCTCTATGACTATTTTTATTAGACTTATTTTGGATTAAAGGATTTTGTTTTTTGTCCAGCGTATTTACTTTGTTTAATTTTTTCTCATCTAGCTTTTTATTATGACTATATGCTTGCTGCATTATATTTTCGCTTCTATTGACTGCCGATTGATTCATATTAGAAATATTTTGTGACTTAGGCAATAGTACCTGCATATCAATAGGCCGTATCGGCATAAAATCAACTCCTTAAATTATATATAAGGACTAGTTCTGATCTCACCATTTTTAACAGACAGGGTAACATTATTTAAAACACTTCTTACATTGTAATAACTACTGTTCATTTTAAATTTTACCCCTGGATATATTTGATTAGCATTAACTCTGCAATTTTTTAAGTTTTCTATTAACAAATTAATTTTTTTTAGATTCTGTTCTAAAGTCTTAATTTTAGATATATATTCGCGTTTACTTTTTAAAGTTTTGTTTAACATATTATCTATTTTAGGACTTTTATTTCTTTTTTTTAATATCTCAATAACAGAATCTAACTTTTTCACATTTTTCCTAGTGTCTTCAATTAAATTTTTAGTGTTTTTATATTCATCTAAAAGATCTTGATCTATACCTAGCTCAAGTTTCGTAACTGTTCCAATCTTACTTCCTAAAGTTTTAGCAGTAATTTCTTTTCTAACTTTTAAATTACCACCAACAATTAACCCCTTTTTTCCATTTGCAATAACTTTTCCATCACAATTGATATCACAATGCATAATAGTGTTACAGATAATATCCCCTTCGGCTTCAACACTAGAACTTTCTATGAAACAACTTATAATATTTTTTTTCGATATTAATGTAGCCTTATTGTGAACACCTTGATGAATCGTAATATTTCCATTAGAAATTATTTTTGAACCTTCTACTATACCAAAGATTTCTACATCCTCTTCTCCATTTACAGTATAACCGATTTGAACATTTCCTCTAACTACTATTTTGCCGTTAAAAAATATATTGCCAGTTGATACACCAACATCACCGTTGATTTCTAAGACTTTAATGACACTTATTTTTTCATTTTCAAATTTAAGAAGACCATCATCATTTGACAATAAAAACCAGCCATCATTAGACACTTTTACATTTTTTCCTTTTTTAAAGTCTACAGCTTTACCTGGCTTTGCTTTAATTATTTTGCCTGTTACAGTTATACCATTTTCTCCAGGTGTTTCCGGTATTTTTTCTGCTAGAATCTCTCCTTTTCTTACTTGATGTATGTAATTGAGGTTCTTATGATCGACTCTACCATCAGATAAGAGAATGGGTTTTAAGCTGTTATTTAAATTGAATTTATAGTCTATTCTTCCATCAGTTCCATTCTTATGTTCTTTCCCCTTTGCAATAACAAGATGTTTTGCTAAACTTGGATTTTCAACAATCTTTTCAATAGTATCATAACAAATTCCATATTCAATATTTTTTCTTTTTAATGCATCTAATATGTCTTCTTTATTAACTGTTGCATCTTTACTATTAAGTACAATTGTTATATAGGCTTCGTAATAGTTACTTGAAAGGGTGATTTTTATTTCAACATCCTTATTTTTCGAACCATCATTTTTACAGTTTTGAAAGGCATTTTGGGACTTTGAGGCTATATTATTCATATTTTCACCTGCTTTAAGTGTAGAGTTTTTGCAAAGAATTTCTCAATTTAATTATGCACTTAGTATGAAGCTGAGAAACACGTGATTCGGAAATACCTAGGATTTTTGATATTTCTTTATAAGTTAATTCTGAAAAATAATATAGATTTATTATTGCTCTTTCTCTTTCAGGCAACATTTCAATAGTTTTTTTAAGGATTTGTTTTGATTCTTCTTTTAAGTAATGAAACTCAGGTCTGCTTTCTAAATCTTCTGATACAATGTTTAAATCACCATTATCAGACATCTTTTCATCAAGAGAAATTATTGAAAGAATTGATACCTCAGAAAGTAATTCATTTAGCTCTTTGGTTGATATACCGAGGGTTTTAGCGATTAATTCGTCATCAATATCCAATCCATATTTACTTTGCAGTTTTTGCATAACCTCTTCTAATTTCTTATACTTTTGTCGTGTGCTTCTAGGTACCCAATCGAGATTCCTTAATTGGTCAATAATAGAACCTCTTATTCGAAAACTGGCATAGGTCTCGAATTTTACATTTTTATCAAGGTCAAACTTTTCTATGGCGTCAATTAATCCGATAATTCCATAGCTAACCAAATCTTCATATTCAACATAGGTGCTATATGAATGATAAAGTCTACCGGCAATTACTTTTACTAGTTCAATGTTTGCCATGATTAATTTATTTTTAATATCCTTAGATTTATTTTTTTTATATAACTTCCATAACTGGCTATTAGACATAAAAACACTTCCTACCCCTTTAGCACTCTATATATCCCGAATAGTTAAATTCGCTTAATACCATGACCTATGGTTTTAACAACGAGGCAACCATTATCTGAATGAAATTCTATCGTTCGACCATAGTTCCCTCCCGTATCTTCTGCTTTTATAGGAATCTTTAATTCTCTAAGTATTTCCTTGACAGCTTGTACATTTCTTTCACCAATTTTCATAATATCATTTTTGTTCATAAAGGAGAACATTTGAGCTCCGCCTGCAATTTTGCCTGTTAAACGAATTTTGTTTGCTCCAGTTTTCACCATATCTTCAATGAGCTTTTCGATAGCAGTATCAGCAAACTTGGCTTTATTACTATTATTTTTTATATTTTTACTTGATGGCAACATTATATGTGCCATACCTGCTATTTTGGTAATAGGGTCATACAAACAAATCCCAACACAAGAGCCTAAACCTAAAGTAGTTAAAATTCCCGGAGAAACAGTTGTATTTAAATCAGCCATTCCTATTTTAATTATATTACTCATAATTCGTTACCCCTAAACTTTTTAATAAAATACCATATGAGTCATAATCTGGGATTAAAAAAAAGAACCCCCTAACATTATCGGCACCCTCTGAAAACTCAGTTTCAATAATCAGGATTTTATCACTTATTTGACCAAATTGAATTGCGGGAACACTTAAAATTGCACCTGCCATATCTACTGCCAAGGAAGGCACAGATATTTTAATATTTAATCCAGATAAAGAAGATAAGGAAGACACATATGATCCTGAAAGAATATTACCAATTTCCTGTAGTGCAGACTTTGTAAAATCATCTAGTTCCTTTGTTTCATAGCCGTTCATCAAAAGACTTATCAATGTTTTGGAAGAATCGATATCAAGAAGGAACATTATACTTCCCTCAATATCCCCTTTTATTTCAAAAAGAGTTGCACATACTAAGGTTTCTGCACCGCCAATCAAATCAGGAACCTCACAAAGGTCTAGAATATTTACCTTTGGAACATTCATATCTACTTTTTTGTTTAACATTTTGGCTAATGCAGTAGCTGCATTACCAGCACCGATATTTCCGACTTCTTTTAAAACATCGATCACTATGCTATTAATGTTTTTGAAGTAATCATCCATAGGAACACTCCTCAAAATTAATCATTTAACAAATTATTTATGTTGAGTACTTTATGTAAATTTATTATTATGATGATTCGATTATCTTTTTTACCTATACATTCAATAAAATAATCATCATTATCTATGTTTATTGAAGGAGACTCATCAATTTCATCGTGATTTAACTGAATAACCTCTGAGGAGGAATCTACAATCATTCCGACTGTAATATCGTCTATCTGAACTATTATTATTCTAGAGTTATCGTCATATGGTTTTTCTTCTAAATTTAATCTTTTTCTTAGATCAATTACGGGAACAACGTTACCTCTTAAATTTATTACTCCCTTAACAAAATCTTGTGTGTAGGGAACACGAGTTATAGGCATAATCTTTTCGATAGTTTCTACATTGTTAATATCTATACCATAATATTCATCTTCCAGTTTAAACAGGACGTATTCCTGGCTGGCCATAAATTAATCCTCCCTTTTGAATTACTTTAGCTTATTATTAAAAAAGTGAATTTGGATCAACAATTAACGCAATCTGTCCGTTACCTAGGATTGTGGCTCCAGCAATAATCTTTATGCCGGATAAGTATTTACCCAAGGATTTTATTACTATTTCCTGTTGTCCGATAAGATCGTCTACAACTAATCCTGCCATTTTGTCTCCCTTTTTAACTACTACTACTATTATTTCATCCTTGTCTTCAAGGTCTAAGTTTACTTTAAGAATATTATTCATTCTTAGAATTGGCAACGTATTATTTCTATATAGAACTACTTCCTGATTTTGAACTTTTCTAATGTCTTTAGATTTAATTGTAGTAATTTCTTTAATAGAATTTAAAGGAAGAGCATACTTTTCATCTCCTACCATAACCATTAAAGCTTGTATAATAGCTAAGGTTAAAGGAAGTCTAATAATAAATTTAGTACCTTTATTAAGTTCTGAGTGAACTTCTACTAGGCCGCCAAGGGATTCAATTTTTGTCTTAACTACATCGAGACCTACACCTCTACCGGAGATATCAGAAATTTTATCAGCTGTACTGAACCCCGGTTTGAAGAGTAAGTTAATTAATTCTTGATCATTCATGTTATCAGCAGCATCTTTTGTTATAAGATTTCTTGATATAGCTTTAGCCTTTATATCTTCAACTACAATTCCTTTCCCATCATCTTGTACTTCAATGACTACATTATTTCCATCGGGGTAAGCTCTTAAAGATACTGTTCCTGTTTCAGGTTTATTTAACTTCCTTCTTTCATTAGGACCTTCTATACCATGATCAATTGAATTTCTAATTAAATGAATAAGAGGATCCCCTATTTCATCTATTACAGTCCTATCGACTTCTGTTTCTTCACCTGTCATGTAAAGACTGATATCTTTTCCAAGTTCTTTAGATAAATCCCTCACCATTCTAGGGAATCTATTAAAAACTCTTTCAATAGGAACCATTCTAACTTTCATGACGGCATCATGAAGACTAGTAGTAATTCTTTCCAGGTATTCTACAGCTTCAATCATATTTTGCTTAGTTTTAGAGTCTTCGATATCTTCTAATCTAGTTTTTATGATAATAAGCTCGCTTACTAAATTCATTAAGTTATCCAATCGATCTATATCTACTCTTACCGTTTTTGATGTTTTTAATTTTAGATTTTTATTTTGGTTATTTTTAGCCTTTTCCTGTATATCATGACATTTGCAATCTCTGAAATGTTTAATATTTCATTTTCAATGGCCGATTTATTTAGTTTTGTTAAGTAAATTATTTCAAAACTGGTATCAAATTTTTCATCTTCAATCTCTTCAGCCGTTGGTTTGGATTTTATTATTTCGCCAAATTTTTCAAGTGTATTAAAAACAATAAATGCTCTAGCAGACTTTAACATGCAGTTAGGGTTTAAATGAACTTTAATTTTAAATGCTTTAAATCCTTGTGCATTAGCTTTGCATATAACGTTTTTTGTAATGTCTTCAGTTTCAATGGAAAAGTTATCTTCATCAGTTTTATCGTTTTTTTCTTCATCTTTAGCAGCATTATTTTTTTGTTTTTCTACTGAATTCTTATTGTCCATTATATTGCATAGTTTTGTTATTAGGGGACTTGGATCTAAATCCCCTTCGTCTCCAGTATTAACAAGTCTATTTATGTATTCTTCCAAGGTATCAAAACACTCAAATAAAACGTCAATAATATATTCAGTTACGGGGATTTCCTTGTTTCTTATTAGTTGTAAAACATTTTCCATCTCATGAGTTAGACTAGCTATTTTATTAAATCCCATTGTTCCAGACATACCCTTTAGTGTATGGGCAATCCTGAAAATTTCATTCAACAAGTCTAAGTTATCAGGGGATGTTTCTAGCTCTAAAAGCAATTGATTCATATTTTGAAGATGTTCTTTAGATTCTTCAATAAAAATGTCTAAATACTGATTCATATTCATTGTTTACACCTCCATAGCTTTAATAATTTCCTGGCCAATCTTTTCAATTGGCAGAACTTTATCGACAATTCCAAGTTTTATTGCTGCTTTAGGCATTCCAAAGACTACACAACTCTCTTCGTCCTGTGCAATAATATACCCAGAATTATTTTTGATGTATTTTAAGGCTTCAGCTCCATCTGACCCCATTCCAGTTAGTATAACTCCAATTACTTCTTGAGAGCCTAGCTCTGCTATTGAGCTCATAAGTACGTTCACTGATGGACGATGTCCTGATACGGGAGCATCCTTACTTAACTTGAGTTTATAGTTATTACTTTCTCTGATAACTCGCATATGATAACCACCTGGTGCTATATATGCATGTCCTGGAAGCAGAATATCATTATTTTCTCCTTCTTTAACACTAATTTGAGATATATTATCCAGTCTTTCAGCCAAGGATCTAGTAAAACCAGGAGGCATATGTTGGACTATAACAATACTCGCATCAATGTTTTTGGGTATGCTGGGTATCAAAGTCTGTAAAGCCCTAGGGCCACCAGTGGAAGTGCCTATTGCAATTATTTTTTTTTATAGATTTGTTCTCAGGATTTATTTTATAAGACGGAGTTTTGTAATTATTTTCAGAATATAAAGGTTTATTAACATTATAAAGTTTACTTTTGAATTTAACTTTTGAAGCAATATATACTTTGTCAATCAACTGTTTTTTCATATCTGCAGCACTAATTTTAAATATGCTTGTAGGTTTAGTAATAAAGTCTACTGCTCCTAATTGAAGTGCCTTAATAGTTGCATCTGCACCTTCTTTAGTCAAACTACTAAGCATAATTACAGGCACAGGGTTTCTTTTCATTATCATTTCCAAGGCACTTAAGCCGTCCAATACTGGCATCTCAATATCTAGAGTTACTACATTGGGCTTAAGATTCTTTATCTTATCAATCGCTTCTTTGCCATTTTTAGCAGTATCTATAACTTTTAAATTGTCTTGAGAGTTTATTACATCTGAAATGATTTTTCTCATAAAAGCCGAATCATCCACCACTAATACTTTTATCTGTGACATTTATATCAATCCTTTTTTAATTAATTTTCTCTGCTTATCAAATATAAAGGATATTATTTTAGTTCTAATTTTTTCATCTATCGAAACAAATTCTATTCCTATATCATGTTTATTAATAGAATCAGAAATGGCCTTGCATCTAACTATCTTTCCTTTAATTTTAACCTGCTCATCATCAATTGGAATATTGCAGCTGACTAAGATACCTTCTTTAACCTTTTCTTTACATATAATTCTGAGTCCCCCACCGCTAATATCTTTACTTATTGCAGGAATAGATTTAATAACAGTTCCATTTTCAACTATATCTATATTTAAATTTAAAACGATACTTAACCTAAAGTAGCTTCTCCTTTGAAGACGAAATATATCACTGATTTTTTTGATATATAATATAGACAAATTGTTTTTGTGATCTCTTTTAACTACTTCTCCAAGAAAGTAAAATTTTCCTGTGTTTTTCTTGTAAAATATAATATTGATTTTACTTCCGTTTGATATTGGATAGATTTTCCCCTTATATATTGGAGAAGATACGGCTATGGTATTATTACCTGTAACCTTTATAACATCGCTTTTCATTCTTATAGAGGAACCAGCTTCCTCTATTTCAATCTCTATTCTGTTACCAGCTTTAACTAAAGAGCTAACATTTTTGTCCAATAATAAGCCCCCTTAACAAACAATTTTAAAACAATTAATAGTACTATTTATGTATAAATAGTATACTTTTATAACTTGAAAAAAAGTTTATTAATGAACTTTTTAAAGGTACTGTAACTTTCAATATGACTACTGTTATTTAATAAATTATATGCAACTAAATCAATTCCTTTACTAGCTATAGAGTTAGGATAATATATTAAAAAAGGTTTTTGCTCTTTTACAGATTTTTTGACAGTTGAATCTTCGAAAATAAAGCCTAAATTCTCTAATTCAATATTTAAAAATTTCTTTGTAGCAGAATTTATTTTATTAAAAACATCATATCCTTCTTTGCTACTTTCTACACGATTAATGACTAACTTGATTCTTTTATTATTAGAAATATTTTTTATAACAGCATATGCATCAGTTATAGAAGTGGGTTCAGGTGTTATAATTATAATCATCTCATTAGCAGCTTCAATAAAGGAAAGTACTGAATTATTAAGTCCTGCTCCTGTATCAATTAGTATGTAATCAGATATATCATTCAATAATAAAAAGTTTTTGATTAAATTATTAATCTGATCTTGAGATAAATCTATTAAATCCACTATACCTGAACCACCGGAAATAATATTGATACCGCTGGGCCCCTTAATACCAATATCTAAAATGTTTACTTCACCTCTGACAACATTTGCTAAAGTATACTTTGGAATTAACCCTAATACTACATCAATATTGCTTAATCCTAAATCAGCATCTATTATTGTCACTTTTTTATTTAAATTGCTTAATGCTATGCCAAGATTTATTGTAAAATTTGTCTTACCTACCCCACCTTTTCCACTTGTTACTGTAATTACTCTAGCATCTTCTTTGCCTTTGTTGCTGTTCCTGATAGTCAGTTTTTCATTATTTTCTTTAAAGCTATTTATTAATTGCCTAAGATTATAAGCTTGATCCTTCATATTCTTCACCTACAATACAATTTACTATTTTATCAATATTGGCTATTTCTATATCATCAGGAACGCTTTGACCGGTTGTTATATAAGATAAAGGTTTAGAGGTTAATACTTTCACGTTAAGAATATTTCCAATTAAACTTGCCTCGTCAAGTTTAGTAAATATTAATTTGTAATCTCTTAAAAAATCATAAGAATTTACAATACTTATTATATCTTTGTACCCAGTTGTTAGACTAATTAGCAAAAAAATCTCGGGAGAATTAGTATAGGAAATCAAACTTTTCAGTTCAGTTAATAATTCTTTATCCTTATGATTTCTTCCTGCTGTATCAACTAAAATATAATCCTTATCATTATACTTTGTGATAGCTTCTCGTATTTCATGTGGCTCATATATAACTGTAAGAGGTACACTTAGTATTTCGCTATAGGTTTTTAATTGATCTACAGCAGCTATTCTGTAGGTATCAGAGGTTATAAAAGCAACTGATTTATTATTCATTACTGACAGTTTGGCTCCTAATTTAGCTAAAGTCGTAGTCTTACCTACACCTGTAGGGCCTACGAAAAAAATTACTTTAGGTTTATCTGCAGCATTTTCTATAGAATATGGTTTTCCTAAGTAATCCTTTACTATTACCTTAATGGCATTTTTAAGGGATTGTTCGTTTTCGTCAGAAATACTAATTTGCCTGCTGACAATTGTTAGAATCTTATCTACTATTGGCTTGGCAATATTATTTTCCAGTAAAATTTTTTCATATTTATTTAAAATATTTGAAGTATCTGATTTGTCTTCATTATTTATTTTATTTAGTACAGTATTTAGCATTGATTTAATTGAATCAATTTGAGAATGTATATTTTGAATATTTTCTGAATCGTTTTTAAACAAAATATTTGAGTTAAGAGTATTATCTTTAAAAACTTTGTTGCTATTGGAGCTATAACTCGAGTCTACAGCTGCAATTACTTCTACAAGCGGTTTTTTTAAAAAGCCCATAATGCCAGGCTTTTTAATTTTTCGTGTATGCAGTATTACGGCATCTCTGCCCAATTCATTTTTGACTTTAATCATAGCTTCTGAAACATCGGTAGCAATATATCTTTTAACTTTCATTTATAATTTCACCGTCCCAATTGATTGCACCTCTACATCAGAGTCAATTTCATTATATGATAAAACTATTAAATCAGGTATCATCTGTTCTGTAAGATTTTTAAAGTAGAATCGAACTATTGGAGCAGTTAGCACTATAGGTTGCTCTCCTATAGAAACGAGTTTTTGAATTTCAGTTGAAAGATTATTTAGAATAACCTGAGTTACTCTTGGTTCTAATGAAAGATATGAGCCATGTTCTGATTGTTGTATAGACTCCATTAAAAGTTTTTCAAGCTCAGGATCTAAGGTAACCACCTTTGCTCTTTTATTAGGAATATATTGTTTTGTTATTGCCCTACCAAGGGATTGTCTAACATATTCCGTTAGCATATTTGGATCCTTAGTTATAAGAGAATAATCAGCTAAAGTTTCTAATATAGTGACTAAATCTCTAATTGAAACTCCTTCCTTTAGCAAATTGGCAAGCACTTTTTGTATTTCACCAAATGACATCAGCTTAGGAACTAGTTCTTCAACTAGAGCAGAGTTTTGTTCTCTTATATTATCGATAAGTGTTTTTACTTCTTGTCTTCCTAAGAGTTCATAAGAGTGTTTTTTAATAATTTCTGTTAAATGAGTAGAAATTATCGATGATGGATCTACTACTGTATATCCAAGTATTTCAGCCTTTTCCCTTTCATCTTCTGAAATCCATTTAGCTGGCAGACCAAAGGCAGGTTCAATTGTATCTATACCTTCAATATCTCCTTCAGCAGTGCCCGGATTCATTGCTAAATAGTGGTTGAACATGATATTTCCTTCAGCAACCTCTATTCCCTTTATTTTAATAATATATTGGTTTGGTTCTAACTGTATATTGTCTCTCAGTCGAATCATAGGAACAACGATTCCTTGTTCCAGTGCAATTTGTCTTCTTATCATAACTAATCTATCGAATAAATCCCCACCCTGATTAGGGTCGGCAAGAGGAATGATTCCATATCCAAATTCTAATTCTATGGGATCTACCTGAAGTAGAGGTAGAATATTTTCCGGCTTTCTGATTTCTTCGACTTCAGCCTCTTCTTCTTCAATTAACTCATCACTTTCGCTCTTAATAATTTCTTTTCTAAGTATAAATCCTAGATATAAAAAAGTACCCGATAGAGCAAAATAAGGTATATTAGGCAAAGGTGTAATTCCTAGAATACATAATACTCCAGAAATAATAAACATGATTTTGGGTTGCCTAAATAATTGCTTGAGAACATCACTACCTAAATCAGAATCTGATGCTGCTCTAGTTACAACTATTCCTGTGCCTGTGGATATTAATAAAGCAGGTATTTGACTTACTAATCCATCGCCTACTGTAAGGAGGGTATATTTTTGAAGAGCTTCAGCAAAATTCATATCCTTCATTGCAATACCTATTGTAAATCCAGCTGCGATATTTATGATTGTTATTATTATTCCTGCTATTGCATCACCTTTTACAAATTTACTAGCACCGTCCATTGCTCCATAAAAATCAGCTTCTCTTTGAATTCTAAGCCTTCTTTCTCTAGCTTCGGCTTCTGAAATCAAACCGGAATTTAAATCAGCATCAATAGCCATTTGTTTACCAGGCATTGCATCTAAAGTAAATCTGGCAGCAACTTCAGATACTCTTTCAGCCCCTTTAGTAATAACTAAAAACTGAATTACAATAATTATAATAAATATTATAAAACCAACTATAGCCTCTCCGCCAATAACAAATTGACCAAAAGCTTCAATTATATCACCAGCATAAGCATCTTTAAGAATGTAGCGTGTCGTTGATATATTTAGCGATAATCTAAATAAAGTAGTAACTAGTAATAAAGACGGAAAGATAGAAAATTCAAGGGGTTCCTTATTGTAAATTGAAATTAACAAAATAAGTAATGCCAAAGAAACATTGATACTTAGCAAAAGGTCTAATATAATTAGAGGGATTGGAATAATAATTATTATTACTATAGCAATTATGGATACGGCAACTATAATATCGCCAAATTTCATTTGTTTTCCTCCTAATTGTTAGTTTTTTATACTGTAAACATACGCTAATACCTCAGCTACTGCTTCATATAACTTTGGAGGAATAACCTCTCCTATTTCGACAGTGTAAAATAAATTTTGGGCTAGGGGCTTATTTTCTACAAGTGGTATATCATTGGTCTTTGCAATTTTTTTTATGTTTTGTGCAATAAGGTCTTTACCCTTTGCTATGACCTTTGGAGCAGTATCTATATTGTCATCATATACTAGTGCCACTGCAAAATGAGTAGGGTTTGTTATTACCACATCTGCTTTAGGAACATCCTGCATCATTCTACTCATAGCCATTTGTCTTTGTTTTTCCTTGATTTTAGATTTAACTAAAGGGTCACCTTCAGTTTGCTTGAATTCCTCTTTTACTTCATGTTTAGACATTTTTAATTCTTTTTCATACTCCCACTTTTTATATAAATAATCTAGTACGGCTAGTGCTATTAAAACTAAGGAACTACGTAAAGCCAGATTAAAAACTATCTTCCAGAGATATTGCACTGTAGAGATTATACTCATGTCAAATACATTCAAAATATTGCTATATTCTTTTATTAAGTAGCTTATCGTAACATATATTAGAATCGAAGTTTTTATTAAAGCCTTAACCAACTCAACTATGGAATTTAGAGAAAATAATCGTTTAAATCCATTAAATGGATTGATTCTATCAAGCTTTATATTTAAAGGTTTCGTAGTAAATAGAAATCCTACCTGTAAATAGCTACATATCAGACCAACTACAAGTGAAACTAATAGTATAGGCGAAGCAAGCCTTAGTAATACAAAAACTGTGTCATTTAATAATAAATTCATGTTTTTGTATGTGAAAATCGAATCTATATTAGATGAGTAGCCTGTAACTTTAATATAGAAACTAAATATACTTTTAGTCCAGTACTTGCCTAAAAAATTTAATGTAAGAAAAGCAAAAAACAACACAAAGGCAGAATTTATTTCTTTGCTTTGTAGAACCTGCCCCTTTTCTCTTGCCTCTCTTTTTCTCTTTGGAGTTGCTTTTTCAGTTTTTTCACCAGCAAATAACTGTAAATCTATTTGAAAATGTTGCATCTTATCATCCTTTAGGAACACTGTTAATAAAATTTTTAATATACTCAAACATCATGGAAAAAATGTTGCTAAATATTCCAAAATAAAGAGGCAATATAATAAACATAGTAACAAGTCCGATTAAAATTTTCAAAGGCATGCCTACTATAAAGACATTCATCTGAGGTATAGACCTCGATAATATACCTAAAAGAATATTTGTAATAAAAATAGTAATAATAATAGGAGATGCTATTTTAAAGCCTAATATAAAGGATGTTTGAAGTATATCTATGACTTTGTTTAAAAAAAGTAAGTTAGAAGCATTGAACCCTAGAGGAACAGTTTTAAAACTGTGGAGTATAGCCTTTATTAAAATGTGATGAGAATTTGTAATCAAAAAAACCATTATTGCCATAGTATAATAAAGGTTTGCTGTTATAGGCATTTCGGATTCGTCTTGAGGGCTTAACACATTAACAATTGAAAAACCAATATTTCTGTCTACTATAACCCCCGCAACATAGATGGAATTTAGAACTAATAGAGATACAAATCCGAAAATCAATCCAATAAAAAACTCTGAAATTATATAGTATAATAAAATGTAAATATTGCTTATGGATTGAGCAGGAAGCTTTACCAAAGGTAAAGCTATTAAAGTTAAAAACACAGAAAAACCAATTTTTAAAGTTTTAGGTATATTATTGCTGCCAAATAAAGGAGTGAGTATAAAAATCCCACTAATACGTGAAAAAATTAAAAAAAATATAATTATACTAGTTGTAATATCCATTGATTTCCTTCCTGATTGATTATTTTATAAAGCCATTAATATTAATAAAAATTTCATTGGCAAAATCGGTAATTCTTTTTAAAAGCCATGGGCTAAAGAAAATCAAAGATAAAAATACAGCTAAAATTTTTGGAACAAAAGCTAGCGTGGCTTCTTGAATCTGGGTTGTGGCTTGAAATATACTTACAGCAATACCCACTAAAAGACCTACTAATAGCATAGGTGAGGCCAGTAAAATTATATTTAGCATTGCCTGTTGGAATAAATCTAATATTAGTCCTTCTTCCATAGTAACACTCCTAATTAAATCCCAATAAAATATTTTTTACTATTAGGTTCCAACCGTCAATCATAATAAACAGTAAAATTTTGAAAGGGAGTGATATCATAACTGGTGGTAACATCATCATTCCCATAGACATCAATGTACTTGCTACAACCATATCTATAACAATAAAAGGGATAAATAATAAGAAGCCTACTGCAAAGCCTGTTTTAAGCTCACTGATAATGAAAGCAGGAATTAAGGCTTTTGTAGGTATTTCATTCAAACTTTTAGGAGGCTTCATACCCGATATATTTACAAATAAAGCTATATCTTTTGGTCTCGTTTGTTTAAACATGAATTCCCTTAAGGGCTTAATAGCCTCTTCCACTCCCTTCTCAAAGCTAATTTCACCATTTGTATAGGGTAGTATAGCATTTTCATTGATTTCTTCAAAGGTAGGAGCCATTATAAAAAAAGTTAAAAAAAGTGCCAACCCTATAAGTACTTGGTTTGGTGGTGTAGACTGAGTAGAAAGTGCTTTTCTTAAAAAGGACAGTATAATAATTATTCTTGTAAAGCTTGTTGTCATTATTAATATAGAAGGAGCTAAAGTCAGTACAGTTAAAAGCACAAGAATTTCAATACTTGTTGCAACTTCCTTAGGGTTATTTGCTTCATCAATACTTAAACTGAGTCTAGGTATTGGAAACTCAGGCTCTGCATATACAATTGAATCTGCAAAAAATGCATAAAGACTATGTGAAATAATTAGCGTCATAAAAACAATTACACATATTTTAATTGTTTTTTTCATCTTTTCATCCTTATCTACAATAGGTTTAGTTAATAGTGAAACTTCAAATTACTATTTTTTATTTCTAATCTTAAAAAAAATATCATTAAATGAAGGCGGTTTAGAAACTGGCTCGTTTAATTTTAATGAGTCAATTTTATCAATTAATTGTGCCCCATTTTTATTTATGAAAATTAAATAGAAATTGTTATCCAGTTGAATTAAAACTAAAGATTTATCAACCCCCAATGGGAACTTTTCAACAAATTTAATATTTTTATTATTGTTTTTTGAAGTGAAATTTAAAGATAAAAAACGGGTTGTAAAGTAAGCTAATATTATAATTAAAATTGAAGCTAAGATGAATACAGAAATATTAAAGAACATCATGGTTCCATTATCCAAGAACTTTTTTCACCGCCTCTATAACTCTATCAGCTTGAAAAGGCTTAACGATAAAGTCACGGGCACCGGCCTGGATTGATTCTATAACCATAGCTTGTTGTCCCATAGCAGAACACATTACAATCTTTGCATTGGGATCAATTTTTTTGATTTCTTTAACAGCCTGTATTCCGTCAACTTCAGGCATTGTTATATCCATGATTACCAAGTCGGGTTGAAGTTCTTTATACTTTTCTATAGCTTTCTGACCATTTTCAGCTTCGCCAACTACTTCATATCCATTTTTAGTTAAAACATCACGTATCATCATCCTCATAAAAGCAGCATCATCAACTATTAAAATTCCATTGGCCATAATATTTCCTCCTTAATTACATCTAAATTTTATTTAATTTTTTTTGTGGATTTACTATATCGGTAATTCTAACACCATAGTTTTCATCTACAACAACAACCTCTCCTTTAGCTATTAACTTACCATTAACTAAAATATCCAGTGGCTCACCCACAAGCTTGTCAAGTTCAATAACAGTACCAGGCCCAAAATCAAGGATTTCGCTTATTTGTTTAACAGTTCTACCCAGTTCAACTGTTACCCCTAAGGGTACATCCCTTATGAGGCTTATATCATTATGGAAAGATGCATTTTGTTCTGGTTGATCAAAGCTATGAAACTGTAGAGGCTTAACATTAACCTGTTCCTGTGTCCTATTTGTATTTGTTTTTCTATCAGTAACATTATTGTTAGAATTATCATTAACCTGATTCTGATTTTGAAAATTATCATTACTAATTGTGTTATTATTTTGTGATCTGTTATCATTAGAAATATCAACCATTTCTTCTTTTACAGATGTGCCAGAACTACCATTTAATAAAGGTTCAATCATTTGTTTAGCGTATTCCATAGGAATGATTTGCATTATTTCACTATCTATCACATCCCCAACAGTCATAGTAAATGAAATTTTTACTACTTTTTCATCCTTTTCCAAATTGATTACATCGTAGTTCTGATTAGAAAAATCAATTGAATAGGCCTGAGGTGGTAGAATATCTATTTTTTTACTAAATATTTCGGAAAGAGATGTGCAGGCAGAGCCAATCATCTGATTCATTGCCTCACTTATTGCACTTAAATGTAACTCTGTAAGCTCTTCTGCTAGGTTAGTACCATCGCCACCCATCATTAAGTCAGTAATAATTTTAACATCTTTTTCTTTTAAAAGCAAAAGATTAAAACCCTCTATGCCTTCTTTAAATTGAATAAAAACTGCAACACATGGGATAGAGTAATCTTCTGATAGGTCATCTAATGTAGTTTCTGATACTCTAGGGGTCGTAATCGTAACTTTTTGTCCTAATAAAGTAAATAATGTAGTAGATGCAGTTCCCATACTAATATTACCAATTTCTCCTAGGGCATCTTTCTCATCGTCGGTTAATGACAAATTGTCTTCTGAATCATCAGTAGAGGTTCCTTTTAATAAGGCATCTATTTCTTCCTGTGATAGCATATTACTCACCTAATTCATCTCCTTCCTCCACAACCTTAGTTATTTTGACTGCTAATTTCTTCTTTTTAACACCTGGTTTTCCTAAAAATTTCAATTTATTTTCTACAATTATTTTAATCTCGTCATTTAGTTTAGTATCTAACTGTATTACATCGCCAATCTGAAGATTTAAAAAATCTTTTACTGCAATATTAGTTTCACCTACAACAGCCCTCACATCTACATGTGTTTTTTCCAGTCCAAATTTTAATGCTTGTTTTTCTGCTTCAGATATTTCTTTATTGGTATTTGAGAACCAAAGTTTTGTGCTGAGTTTTGGAATAATTGGTTCTATAACAAAATGAGGGATACAGATATTGATCATTCCTTCTACATTTCCAATTTTTACATTAAGAGTAACAAGGGCAATTGTTTCATTTGGAGAAACTATTTGTGCAAACTGGGAATTAGTTTCAATTTTTTCTAAAGAAGGGTTTAAGGAAACTATGTTTTCCCAGGATTCTGTAAGTAATTTATTGATTTTTATAATTATTTTTTTTAAAAGAGTTAATTCAATCTCTGTAAAAGTGCGAGCTTCTTTAAGTAATCCACCACTTCCTCCTAAAACCCTTTCAATCATTGTAAAGGCGATATCAGTAGAAATATCTAAAATAATTTGTCCGTTCAAGGGAGCATAGTTGATTATACCTAGAACAGCAGGATTTGAAATGGAATTACTAAACTCATAATAGGTCAATTGTTCGACAGACAGAACATTAACCTGAATATAGGTTCTTAGATATCCTGATAAAAAAGTATTAAGTAGTCTAGAAAAATTTTCATGTATGATTTGAAGGGTACGTAATTGATCTTTGGCAAACTTATTGGGTCTTCTAAAATCATACTTTTTAATTCTTTTTTCTTTGGTTTCTTCTTTAAATTCTTGAACGTCTACTTCACCCGCACTCAATGCCTGTAGGAGGTCATCGATTTCATTTTGGGATAAAACATCTGACAATTACGTCACCTCCAGTACTACTGAATAATAAATTCTGTAAAATATATATTAGATATATCTTTGGTATTAAGAATTCCTCTTACCTTATTAAGAATATCGTTTCTTGTTTTTTGCTGTCCCTCTTGACCAGATAGATCCTTTAGAGTTTTATTTCTAAGCAACTCTAAAATATCATTAGTTATTTTTGCTTTATTATTATCTAAAACTGCTTTAAGTTTATCATCGGTGTATTCTATAGTGATATTTGCTTTTAATATACTTTTACTGCTTTTTATATTGGTATATATTTCCTCTAAGTTATATTCATAATAAGTCAATTTTTTGTCTTTGTTTTTTCCGTCAGAATTTAAAACAAAAAATATGATTCCAGTTATAATAAGGGTAGCAATAATTAAACCTATTAAACTTAATATTAAAACCTTTTTTACTGTCATAAAAAGTCCCCTTTAAACTTTAGTAATTTGGCTCATTATTTTTTTCAAAATTGGATTTTAGTATAACAATGTCCACTCTCCTATTTTTGGCTTTATTCTTTTCATTATTATTAGGTGCAACAGGACGATATTGACTATATCCGGCAATTGAAAATCTTTCAGGAGACATATGAGTCTCTTCTATAAAAAATCTTACTACATTTGATGCTCTTATAGACGAAAGCTCCCAATTTGAAGGGTACTTTGCATTGTTTATTGGATCGGAATCAGTATGTCCTTCAATCCTTATATGCCTTTCAATAAATTCTTCTTTTTTGAGTAAGTCAGATAAGAAAACCAAAGTAGTTTTAGAATGATTTTTTAATATAGCTTTACCAGAGTCAAATAGGACATTTTCTTTAAAGCGAAGCAGTAGGCCTCTGTCCTCCAATTGAACTAAAATTTCATCCTGTAAGTTATTTTTACTCAAATAGTCTTCAACAATTTTTTTTAGCTTTCTTAAATTTTCAATCTCATTAATGCCCGGAGCAGGCCTGTCATTATTTGAAGATTCACTGATTAACTGATCAATTTCCAAACTTTTACCGCTTTTTAAAATACCTGCAGAACCTTTAAAGGATTCCATTATAGCTTCAAATTTTTTTGCATCTATTTCTGAAAAGGCAAAAAGTAGCACAAAAAAGGATAAAAGAAGTGTCATCATGTCTCCATAGGTCATCATATAATCAGGCGCTCCGCTACTTTCCTCTTCATAAAATTTTCTTCTTCTACTCATTTATTGCACCTTCCGCATCTTCGTTATTGTTTAAGGATTTACGGATTAATGGAGGTAGGAAAGCTTTCAGTTTTTCTTCAATTATTCTGGGGTTTTCCCCTGCTTGGATTGATAGAAGACCTTCTATCATTATTTCTTTTAAGAGAATTTCTTCCCTACTTTTTATTTTTAGCTTTTTTCCTATGGGAATAAAAATCAAATTAGCCAGTAAGGATCCATAGAATGTGGTTATAAGGGCAACAGCCATACTTGGCCCAATGGTATCGGGATTTTCAAGTTGCTGAAGCATTATTACCAGACCAATCAGGGTACCTATCATACCAAAGGCAGGTGCTAACGTACCCATAATATCAAATAATCCTTTACCTTCTCCATGTCTTTCTTCTAAAAATGACAGTTCTGTTTCAAGTATATTTTTAACAAGCTCTGGATCAGTACCATCTACAATCAACATAACTCCCTTATGTAAAAATTCATCTTCTATTTGCTCAACAGCCTCTTCTAAGGCCAATAGTCCCTCTCTCCTTGCAATATTAGCTAAACTTATTATTTCATTAATAATTATTCCAGGTTGAAAATCATTGGTCGAAAAAGCCTTCCTTACAACTTTAAATGTAGATAATACTTTTTTTAAGGGGTATGCAACAAAGGTTGCAGATACAGTTCCACCAACAACGATTAAAAAAGATGAAAAGCTCCAAAACCAGCCAAGGTTACCTGTGCTTGTAATTCCCCATAAAACAAGGGCTAGACCGGCAACTATTCCTACAATGGTTGCTATATCCAACGGCTACACCTCATTTCTTCGAAAGTAAGGTTTATAAGGACCAAACTCGTATATCTTTCTTTTATATTTTATTATTTTGACAATAATTTCGTCAATACTTTCCGAAACGACAATTTTTTTACCAGTAGTCATGGATATGACCGTATCTGGTGTTGAATCGATAAATTCAATTAAATCGGGATTGATAGCAAAAACCTCACCGTTTAGACGGGTGACATATATCATAGTATCCATCCTTCTATGTTAAAGTAGATACCCGGGCAAAAAAGCCCAGGTACCATTGTTATCTCTTTAAGTTAACAAGTTCTTGAAGCATTTCATCGGTAGTTGTTATTATTCTAGAATTAGCTTGGAAACCTCTTTGAGTTGTTATCATATCAGTAAATTCCTGTGAGAGATCTACGTTTGACATTTCAAGGGCACCTGGGTTTAAATCTCCGAAGCTACCTTCAGAAGGAGCACCATATTTTGGAGTACCGGAGTTTGGGGTATCAATAAACAAATTTCCTCCAACCTTTAATAAACCTGATGGGTTGTCAAAATCGGCCAGCCCAATCCTCGATAAAACCTTTCTCTCACCATTTGTAAAGATTCCGACTACCTCTCCATTTGCTGATATAGTAAAATCATTAATGGTACCAGCGGTATTACCATTCATAGCTACCCCTTTTGCATCCGAAGTATTGCTATACTGAGTTAGTAAGCTTTCACCGGTATCTTGTGTAAATACACTTTTATCAATTGTAAGTGAGATATCATCAGTTCCAGGAATAGTTATTGTAAAACTACCATCAGCTGATGTACTACTTCCTACGTCATCAACAATATCAACAAAGTTGCCGCTAGAATCAAATTTTAAATATTTAGGATCAGATGGACCACCAAATAAAGGGGTTCCCGATTCATCTTTAATAACGAATTCCCTGTAACTATTGGCCCCATCAGGTGTATTGGTTCCAAATTCAATGTTAAGTGTATGAACATCTCCTAAACTGTCATATATATCTACAGTAGTTGTATATTTATTATCACCAGAGTTGATATTACCCTCTATTTGTATTTTAGATGTTTTAGTAGCGGCTTTAGTTTCAGACTTATTGATCTGTATTGGCCTCATATTATTATCTAAAACCTTATATCCATTTGGGGCAACTAAGTATCCGAACTTATCTATTGAAAAATTTCCTGCTCTTGTATAATACCTATTCTGAGCATTTACATCATTAGTAAGTATAAAATACCCATTACCATCTATCATCAAATCAGTGGGTCTATCAGTTCTTTGTGTAGAACCTTTTGTATGATAGACAGTTATAGATGCCACATCCACACCTAAACCGATTTGTTGAGGATTGGTACCTCCTCTGCCTTCCTGAGGAGAACCTGCACCTTTTATGGTCTGGCTGAAAACCTCTTGAAATGTAACTTTACTTCCTTTAAATCCAACGGTATTAACATTTGCTATGTTATTACCGATAACATCCATTTTTGACTGGTGAACTCTAAGACCTGAAACACCAGAATACATCGATCTCATCATAATTATAACCTCCTTTAATTGAACTGGCCGTAATCAATCTTCTCTTTCAATCAAAGATTGCAAGCTTCCTTAAGAAGGTCCAGCTTATATAATTACGGCTCCGTCTATATTTGTAAATACATTTTCCTTTAGCTGCTCTCCAGTTGCAGCTGTTATTATTGTATTGTTTTTTATACTTGCTATAAAGGCTTTGTTATCCAAAAGTATCAGGGCTTCCTTTACTCCCTTTTTACTTGCTTTTTCGATGGCACCATTGATTTTAGTGATATCCTGTTTGTTTAAAGTTATGTTCCTTTGGTTAAGTCTTTCCAGTGCGTGCTTTGAAAACTTCACCTCTTCTCTTTTATTTATTCCGTTAAGTATTTCCTGAAAGGATTTTTGAGAAATAGGCGAATTCAAAGAATGGTTTTTAACTTTGCTTTGATTGAGGGTTAGGTTGTGATTAAATTTGATTTTATTCAATAAGGTAACCTCCCTATTTTGCTTTACTGTCGCTATTTATGTCATAACTTTCAAAAGCTTTATTTAAATTTATCAATTGATTTATCATTTCAGTGTCATTATTTAAAGATTCAGATTGTGTATTTTCTATGTTTTTAAAGGAACTCTTCAAGCTACTTAGAGAATCAAGGATGCTATCTTTTAACTCATTTAATGAATTGTTAATGTTTTCATTTTGTTCGTCTATAGATTCTTTAATCTTAGATAAAGATTCTAAATTGCTGTCAAACTTCTGATTTAATTGCTGCAGTTGTTCAAGAGAACTGAACTGTGCCATTTGAGCTATGAACTCTTTGTCCTCAACAGGATTAAGAGGGTCCTGGTTTTGAAGCTGAGTTACAAGTAGATTTAAAAAAGCATTTTTATCTAACTTTTTATTTTGATTATAATTTGTTTTTTCTATACTGTTGGTAAATAAGTTGTTGCTGTCCTTATTATTTGTTACAGAATACGAATCTGCCATTTACTACACCTCCTTTTTATGCGAGAAAGTCGATAGTTGAATTTAGGTTAATCCTTTTAGGTTGATTTAACATATAGGTGCTATTATCTAGTATCTGACTTTGATTTAGAGAAGTTCTTTTGAGCTTCTTTTTGCCTTGTAATAGTAAATAAGGATTAGTATTTTCTTTTGAATTTTGATTAACTGAAACATTGAATTCTTGTACTGCAAATCCCTTATCACTTAAAGTATTTCTTAGATCCTCTAAATTAGATTCTATTGCTTGCTTGACTGTTTGACTTTCTACATCAAACTTGGCTACTAACATTCCTCTTTCAATAACAATTTTCATAGATAAATTTCCAAGATTATCTGGTTTTAGTTTTAGATACATCTCAGACGTTTCATCAGTAAGACTTAGTTTAGCACTTTCTATGATTTGGTTATATATGCTATTGTTTGTAAATTTGGGAACATTTTGTGCTAATTGTTTGCTTTCAACTAAATTTATATTTCTAAAATCTTCAACCTGTTGATTTTTTATATTTAAAAAATCAATATTCTTACTTGATTCCAAATTGCTTGCAATATCTTTTGGGTTTAAAGTAGTTCCCTTAGAAGGCGTACTATTACTGAAAAATTCAATAGATTTGAACTTTCCATCTTCATCAGGAATCTTTTTTCCTAAATTTGAAACTTTACCTACTTGCTCCACTTGTTGAGATTTTGAAATTGCTGAGGTTTCATTATTTTTATTAGCTATAGAATACAGATCTGATTTTAGTGACTGCAATAGTTGTTGAATTTCTTTTATTTTTAAAGCATTTGTTTCTAAAGATGACATGCTTTCAAAATTTGAATTTTCAATTAGATTTTTTATTTGATTAAATATAGCTGTCACTTCTAGGCTTGATTTTTCCATAGTGAATTTTGAAACTAGATTTTGAAGTTCAGTAACTCTTAGGTCTAAGTTTTCTAAATCTACACTTTTTAAGTCTTTCATTAATCCGTCAATAAAGGCAATTATTTCATCCTTTGCATTATTGTCTACAGAATCAGAAACATCATTTTTTCTATTTCCATTTGAGTCGACCTCTATTTGCTTTGTTTTGCGTTTCGAATCTGAACTATTAGTCTTGTACTTGGGGGAAATACTAGGATTTTTTTCACCCTTGTTAGGTTTTTTTACTTCTTTTTGACTAGATAATGTTTCTTTAAAGCTGGTATTATTTGAATATTCATTTTCTTGTAAAAACATATTAGTTTGTTGAGATTTATTATTATCTAACAAGAATGATTTTGTATTTACTGTATTGATCATATCTTCACCTCCTTTCAAATTGATATTAAGATTTATATTCTAAATAGATGTTAAAGACTTGGTATGGTTAGTTTTCTAGATATTTCCGAAGACAAATTGTCCCCTAAAAAAGATAGTACTGATGCTAGTTTGCGATCATCAAAATTTTTAAGTATGGCCAGAGCAAGATCTTCATCAGTAATAGTGATAACTTCTCCATTATCTAAAAAATATTTTTTTGGTGTACCGGCATTTCCTATGAGTCGTTTGATTAAAGCGGATATTTGTCTGTTATCCATTTTTTCATAAATACTTGACATCTCAGCAACGTTATTATTAAACTGTCTATATATTTTCATAGCTTTTAATATATCTTCTGTTAGTAGATCTCTACCAGTTGACAAAATTTCCTGTTCTTTTATTTTGTTAATTAACTCCATTACAAAATCATCATTATTTACTTTAGAAAGAACCTGTGCACTTTTTAAAACTCCCATATTGCGATAGATGGAAGCTAACTCATCTAAAACATAGGTTTGGGTATTGCCAATAATATTAACAAGTTTATCAGGACTTTCGATAGAATAAATATCAGCTATATTGTTAAGGTTAGCTTGTCTATCTTTAATCGAAGCAATAAGAGCTTCCATGTTTCTTCGCTTTTCATCTGAAGAAATATTTTCCAAAATATTATTTCTTATATCTTCATTTAAGTTGCTTAAAAGCATTATTGCAGTATCTTCCTTCATGTTTTCAAATATAACTCCTAAGTCTTTAAAGCTCGTACTACCATTATCTAAAGATGAAATTATTTTATCTATAGCAGTAATAGGTGAAAGTTTTTCATAAAATTCAGCTTTGCTTAGAACTTCCCTTTCTTTTTCTCTTTCAATTTGATTTAAGGTACTTACAAGAACATCCTTTTTGATTGAATTTCTCCTTATGCTTTCAACAATAGTTTGTGTTTTATTTGAGTTTAACTTTAACATAACTTTAATAATATCGCTATATAGTTTTTCATCTTCATTTTTAATCAATGTTAATTTATCTGTAGCCCTATCGTTATCTATTTCTACTAAATAATTTGCAATTGATTTTACCTGAGAACTCAATTCCTCCTTAGTCGGATATGCTTTGAAGTAATCTCCTATTTTCCCAGGAAGCTTTGTCAAGTATCTATTCATCTGCATTTTAATATCATCATTAGTAGAATATATTATTCCTAATATTAATATCGGCAGCAAAATAAAAATGGTAAATAGTATAAGGAAAATTTTACCGATACCTAGTTGTTTTTCGGAATCTGTTTTATTTTTAGCCATGTTCATCACCTATTTACAATACTATTTGAGTATGTTACTAGTTGATCTATATTTTTCTCTTCAATTGATTTTAATTTTTCTTTATAATGAGTTAAATCTTTTTCTTTAATATTTTCCATAATTTTCTTTTCTTTTAAAATTTCAACTAGTTCACTTTTTATCAAGTTAGCTTTTTCTTTCTTTTGAATGACTCTATCATTTTGGTGTTTTATTTTTGAATTTAATATATTTTTGTATGATTCCATATTTCTTAGCAAATGCAATTTACAGCCCTTTTCCAAGTTGGTTTTTATTAAATTTGAGTAGGTTGCACTTTCATCAATTAGTTTTTTTAATTTGTTTTCTTCTTGGTGCAGTTCACTATAAACTAAACCTAAATTATTTTTGATTTGATTTTCTTTATTTTCAAGTAAATTTAATATGCTTTCATATCTAAATTTGAATTTGTACATGTTAAATCACCTTTCGCAAAACTACACTATAGTAATTTGCTTTAGAGTCTGTAAAGTAGCATCAAAATCAAATTTTTCGTTTACGTTCTGTTTGAGAAAATCATTAAATAGATCGATTTTTTCTATGGCTAAATCGATTTTTTTATTACTTCCTTTAGAATAGGCGCCGATATTAATTAAATCTTCAGCTTCTCTATATATCGACAAATATTCTTGAAAAATTTTAGCAGAGTTTAGATGATCATTCTCTACAATGTTTGGCATTACTCTGCTAACACTGTTTAATATATCCACTGCAGGATAGTGCCCTTGAGTAGCAAGTTTTCTTGACAAAACAATATGCCCGTCAAGTATACCCCTTACTGTATCAGATATAGGTTCATTTAGATCGTCTCCATCAACGAGTACAGTGTACAATCCAGTAATAGAACCCTTTTGAGAATTACCAGCTCTTTCTAAAAGTTTTGGAAGCACGGCAAAAACTGAAGGTGTATATCCTCGGGTAACCGGTGGCTCACCTATTGCTAGTCCAACCTCACGTTGTGCCATAGAAAATCTAGTAAGAGAATCCATCATTAAGAGGACATCCTTGCCTAAATCTCTAAAATATTCAGCTATTGCAGTGGCAAGAAGTGCTCCTTTAGTTCTGACTAGAGCTGGTTGGTCAGATGTAGCAACAACCACAACGGATCTTTTTAAACCTTCTTCCTGTAGTTCATTTTCAATAAATTCCCTAACTTCCCTGCCACGTTCACCGATCAAAGCAATAACATTTACATCTGCTTTGGTATTTTTTGCAATCATTCCCATTAAAGTACTTTTACCAACGCCACTTCCAGCAAATATTCCGATTCTTTGTCCCTTACCGCAGGTAACCAAGCCATCTATTGCTTTTATACCTAAAGGGAGGATTTCAGAAATTTTATCTCTCAGCAAAGGATTTGGAGGCAAATTATTTACAGGGTACTTTTTTTTAGAGACAACGGTTCCATTACCATCTAAAACATTACCAAGACCGTCTAAAATGCGTCCCAACAGCTGCTCACCTACATTTACCTTTAAGGAGTGTCCAGTGGCTACTACTTTACTACCCGGGCCTATACCATTCATTTCCCCTAAGGGCATTAGAAGAACGTTCTCCTCTCTAAATCCTACTACTTCAGATTTAATTGGCATACCTCCTTTAAGAGGATAGATATAACATACTTCACCAAGTTCTACTGCCGGACCTAAGGATTCAATTGTTAACCCTACTAATTTAGACACTTTGCCGCTATATCTAATTAAATTTGCATGCTTGATAGAGTCTGAATATTTTCCTATAAAAGACATGTCACTCGCCCCTTAGTAGCTCTTCAAATATCTCTTTAACATGGTTAAACTGCGTCCAAATGCTGCTGTCAATGCTGCCCGATGATGTGTCTATAATACAACTTCCCTTTCTAAGCGATTTATCCTGTTTAATTTGTATATCGCTAATATTCTCACTTAAAGCGAGTATTTTATCTTTTATGCTGATTACAAAATCATAATCTTCAGGGCTAACTCTTAAGATTAAATTTTCAGTAAAAGCACATTTCTCCAATCCTAATTGTATTAAGTTATAAATAGTTTCATAATCTTCTTCAACTTTTTTGTTTAAAATTTTTTCCACCGTATCTATAACTAGAGATATTACATCTTCTTCAATATCTTTTAATAACTGTTTCTTTGATTTCAGAACTGCTTCTTTAATGTTCAGGGCTTCTGTTATAAGGCTTTCGGCTTGTTTTTTTCCTTCTTCAAAGCCAAGTTCTTTGCCTTTTTCATAGCCATCTCTTTGAGCCTGTTGCATAATGTTTTTTGATTTTTCATAGGCTTCGCCAATGATTTTTTCAGCTTCTTCTTTGGCTTCTTTGATTTTCTTTTGCACTTTTTTTTCAACTTCCAACTCTTTGGCTTTAGTTTCGTGAAACTCTTTTTTATTATTACCGTCATCAATTTTTTTGTTTTTTTTATCTGTTAAAATTCTAGATGAGAGTATAAACTTATCTTTATCGATTACTACTTGTGATGACTTTAGGATCCTAGACAATTATTTCATCTCCTCCACCACGGGAAATAATTATTTCTCCAGCTTCCTCAAGTTTTCTTATTATGTTAACAATTTTTTGTTGGGCTTCTTCTACATCTCGAAGTCTTACAGGCCCCATAAATTCCATATCTTCTTTAATCATTTCGGACATTCTCTTAGACATATTTGCAAATATTATATCTTTAACCTCTTGTGTAGCACCCTTTAATGCAATAGACAGTTCATTGTTGTCAACCTCCCGAATAAATCTCTGTATAGAAACACTGTCAAGCGTAATAATATCTTCAAATACAAACATTCTCTTTTTAATTTCTTCAGCTAATTCTGCATCTTGTATTTCTAGTGTTTCCATGATGAATTTTTCTGTCCCCCTATCTACGGAGTTTAATATATCAACTATAGTTTGTACCCCACCTGTAGTTGTATAGTCTTGCGTTACCATCGAAGAAAGTTTTCTTTCTAAAACATACTCTACTTCCTTTATTATCTCAGGAGAGGTCCTGTCCATAGTCGCGATTCGTTGTGCTACATCTGCCTGTTTATCCTGAGGCAGAGAAGAAAGTATTTGTCCTGCCTGACTAGAATTTAAATAAGATAGAATCAGTGCAATAGTTTGAGGATGCTCATTTTGGATAAAATTAAGCAGTTGATTTGCATCAGCTTTTCTAACAAAATCAAATGGCCTTACCTGCAATGACGCAGTAAGCTTGTTTATGATTTCCAAAGCTTTATTGGAACCCATTGCCTTTTCTAGAACTTCTTTGGCATAGCCTATACCGCCTTCAGAAATATAGTTTTGAGCTAAACATATTTGATAAAACTCCTCAATTACCTTTTCCTTTTCTTCAGGTGAAATTTTTCTCATGTTTGCAATTTCAAGGGTTAACTCTTCTATTTCATCATCTTGTAAATGTTTAAAAATTTTTGCCGACTTATCAGGTCCTAAAGCTATTAGTAAAATTGCAGATTTTTCACGTCCACTTAATCCAACTTTTCTTCCCATAGTAAAAACACTCCTAATCTTCATTTAACCAAGATCTTAATAATTGTGCAACTGCTTCAGGTTTCTTATCGACAAATTTTTCGATTTGATATTTATAAGTAGACTTATCATTTACATCCAGGTCTATTTCTTCTACATCATCGACTTCATCGGAAATAGTTTGCTGTAAAATTTCATCTACTTTATTTTTTCTTCGCTTAATCCTGTAAACTAGGAAAATAGCTCCTATTATAATTAATGAAGAAATAATGCCTATACTTAAAACAGGTAAATTGTTTAAAAATTCAGATTTTTTTCCACTGCTAACAGTAACTATCTGATCCTGAGAAGAGTTATTGAAGTCTTGGGCCATAACTTCAACCACTTTTGTTTCTAATCCAGCAGCAGCAGATATTAGATTTATAAGTTCTTGTTTATGTTCATCGGTTAATTCACCATTTACAAGACTTTTTTTGTTTAATATAACTGCAACAGTTATATTTTTAATTTGTCCTGGAGCTTTAACTATATCTTTTCTGATCTCATTGAGTTCATAATTCACTTGTTTATTTTCTTTGATGTATTTGGAACCATCAGCATTGATTTCATTATATTTAGTTATTGCTTCTGAATTTGAATCAGTACCTGGTGGCCCCCCTTCAGTTCCATTTATCACCTGTTCCTTTAATTCAGCCATGCTTCTAATCAATCCTGCTGTTTCTCCATCTAGAGGGGGAGAAAATTCAGTTATATTGGTAACTTCCTTATTGAAGTCTAAACTCACATTAACCATTACGTCCACATTATCTGAGCCGTAAATACGTGAGAGAAGTTTTGTGATATTATTTTCTAATCTACTTCTGATTTCATGTTGCAAATCAATCTGATTATTTATTGTAAACTGAGTAGTGTCCTTTGATGACTGATTTAGTACACTGCCTGTTTCATCATGGACAGAGACATTTTCAGGTTTCAGACCTTCAACGGCATTCGATACTAGCATGACTATTCCGTTTACTTGTTGTGGTGTTAATCTAAAACCGGGTTTTAAAGATAAAAAAACTGATGCTTTTGAGTACTTAAACTGTTCAGTTAAAAAGTTATCATTATCTGGTACAGTTAAATGAACACGGGCATCTTCCACTCCATTTATCTCTTTAATAGTTTCAGCAAGAGAATTCATTTCAGCCATCAAATATTTTAATCTCTTATCTTCGTTGGTCATTGTGAAACTATTATTGTTGAATGCTTCCTGCCAGGTTATTCCTTTACTAGGAAAGCCTTCGATTGCCAAGTCCATCCTAGCCTTGTTAACACTTTCTTTTGGAACTAGGATTGTAGTACCTCCGTTGTTTTCTTTCCATGGAATATTCATTTCATCGAGTTTTCTCGTTATTTCTCCAGCTTCTTCCAAGCTTAAACCAGTATACATTTTAACATAATTTGGTCTAGTAAAATAAAATATAGAAAGGGATATACTTAATATTAAAAAAAAGCTGCCTAACCCTATCTTGACTTTTTGTTTTTTATCAAGAGACTGAAAATATTCGTTGAGTTGATTCCTGATTTTTCCCAAAGAATCCCCCATTTTAACACCTCACTCCTAGTTTGATTAAGACATATCTATTGGTTCATATTTGAATTCTCATAATTTCTTTGTACGCATCTATTACTTTATTTCTGAGTTCAATTGCAAGTTGTAAAGAAATTTCAGCTTTCTGGCTGGCAATCATAACACTATGGATGTTATCTGTTTCGCCTGCTGCAAGCATTAGCCCAAGCTTATTAGCCTCTTTTTCATAGGAGTTAAGCTTATCAATTGAATCGAATAAAAAATCTTTAAAATCAATACTACTTTTAGTTGTATTTTTATTGTTAATAATGGCATTTTGTAAGTTATATGTATTTGAAATTTTCATCTCTTAAACCTCCTAGTTTAGCGACCAATTTCTAAAGCTTTCATACACATGCTTTTAGTATTGTTTAGGGAAGTTATATTAGCTTCATAAGCCCGTGAAGCTGAGATAAGATTGATCATTTCAGTTACAATATCTACATTTGGCATTAAAACATATCCCTTTTCATCGGCATCAGGATGTCCAGGATTGTATACTTTTTTAAAAGGCGATTTATCTTCAATTATTTGACTGACCTCTACACCGTTTCCAGTTTCGTAGTTACTTTTTGCTCTATTAAGCGAGTCAGAAAACTTTTTTTCTTTAAACACCGGTACTTGTCTTCTATATGGAGTACCACTATTCGTTCTTGTAGTATTTGCATTTGCAATATTTTTTGAGATTATATCCATTCTTAGTCTTTCAGCAGTTAAACCTGTAGCACTAATATTGATGGAATTAAAAAAACTCATTTATCTATTTCCTCCCCTCGGTAATTGCTGTTTTAATTCTATGTAAGTATCTGGATAGCTCTTGAGTCAAAGCATTAAATTTTATAGTATTTTTAGCTAGTTCTGCCATTTCAACATCGATATTGACGTTGTTATTATCTTTTCTAAAACTTGTATGAAACTCTTTAGTAATTTTAGGTTTTAAGTCATTTATTCTATTTATTGTAGGAATATGTTTCGGATGGGTCCTTTTTAGTTTAAAAGAGCTATTGCTTATATGTTCTTTTAGGATAGATTCAAACTTCACATCCTGTCTTTTATAGCCTGGCGTATTAACATTGGCTATGTTATTAGATATTGCTTCATTCCTTAACCAAGATGCATCTAATGCTTTTTGATAAACATTTATATTTTTATATGTTTTATCTAACATAATTGAGTCCCCCAAAAAAATTGTTTATTCAAAATATTTTTACTCTAAAAACAAGATATACTAATATTTTACATTCGACATAAAATACTAAAATCCTTTAAAAAAAGATAAAGAATACATTTCCAATACTATTGTATATCATTATTTGTAAAAAGTTAAATAACTTTGTCCAAATAATGTTAAAAAAAATATTAATTAGTTCTTTAGACCTATATAAATAAGATATATATTAAAAATTAAAATTTCTACAAATCAAGTAGCTAGAAAACAGGATAATTAGTCCTGTTTTCTTTGCTCTCACAGAACCGGACTTACGTTTGCCGTATCCGGCTCCTGAAATTTCTTACCGAATTAATAATAATTTGACAACAAACCAACTTCGTATTTATGTATATCAATGAGACCTAGTTCTTCAAAGTACTTGTTGGGTAGTATCTGATGGATAATGTGAACATTTGAGTTCTTCCATTTTGTTACAGCCATCTTCAAACCATTTCCTCTGATTCCTAGCTTTCATAGGTATAGGTTAATTCACTACTACAGCTTCGTCTGCATACTGCACTCTCATCTCACCCCTTGCTTTCGTTTGTGAGTGAAATCTACAGCTTCGAGTACAGTACTTCCAAGGTTAAGCCACGTCGCCTGTTGTTAAAACGACCACCATAACACATGTAGCTGAGCTAATTTTAGGACTTTCCCACTTATTGGAGGGTTATCCACCATATATGCCAACATTGGTTCACTTGCGTTCCGTTCCAACAACCGCCATCAGCTTCCTTCAGACCCTTTCGCCGCCGAAAACTCCCTTGCTTACAGCGTGCCTTCCCATTAGCTAGGTGGCAGGTTTTCTTTCAAACCATCGGCTCGGCAACATGCATCGCAAACAATAAAATAAGCAGCCATTTTAGGCTGCTATTTTTTAAGAGTTTTCAATTCCTCTAATAACTTATCATTCAATATTTTAATGTGTGTTCCCTTCATCCCTAATGATCTTGATTCAATTACTCCAGCACTTTCAAACTTTCTTAAAGCATTGACTATAACAGATCTTGTAATGCCAACTCTATCAGCAATTTTACTTGCCACTAAAAGGCCTTCGTTTCCGTCTAGTTCTTCAAAAATATGTTCTACAGCTTCTAGCTCTGAATAAGATAGTGTACCAATTGCCATTTGTACAATGGCTTTTTTTCTAGTTTCTTCTTCTAATTCTTCACTCTTAGCCCTTAGTATTTCCATACCTACTACAGTAGCAGAATATTCAGCTAAAACCAGATCCTCGTCTGTGTAGGTCTTTTCATGTCTTGCTAGAACCATAGTACCTAACCTTTGTCCACTACCATTTATAGGAACTATAGTTACAAGTTTGTTATAGCTTTCAATGTCATACTTGAAAATTTCAAGAAGAGCATCTCCCGTAATATTGTATTTTGTTTCTGTAATTTTTAACAGTTCTTCATTGTACTCATCAGGAAATTTTTTTTCTCCAGTCTCCTTGTCGGTGATTATTGGACAATCTGAAGCATCTGCTAAACTAACACCTAACACCTTACCTTTTTTGCTTGCTACATAAACATTTGCATCTAGAATCTCGCTTAAGGTTTTGCATAGTTCAGAAAATGATACAGGGGTATTTCCAGACTGCTGAAGTATTTTGTTTAACGTTCTTGTTTTTTCTAAAAGTGTGCTAACCATATTTTTCCTCCTTGATATTATCTTGTTGTTTTAAATAATATACTTATCAAAATCTGTGATTTTAAAAGTATTCTTAAGTTTTTCTTTTACGTATGATGAGTCTATTGTAAGCATATCTGATTTATAATCAGATATCTCAAAGGATAAATCCTCTAATAGAGATTCCATTACTGTATGAAGTCTTCTAGCTCCAATATTCTCTGTTTCTTCATTTAATATAAAGGCAATATTGGCAATTTCCTCTACTGCATCCTTTGTGAAATCTATATTTACACCTTCTGTTCCCAAAAGCAATTTATACTGTTTAATTAGGGCATTTTGAGGTTTAGTTAAAATTTCTATAAAATTTTCTTTAGTTAGACTTTCAAGCTTTACTCTGATGGGAAACCTACCTTGCAGTTCTGGAATCAAATCTGAAATTTTAGCTAGATGAAAGGCACCTGCTCCTATAAACAGTATATGATCAGTTTTCACAGGTCCATATTTAGTCATAACAGTACTACCTTCAACAATAGGTAAAATGTCTCTCTGTACACCTTCTCGAGAAACTTGAGGACTTACCTTGAAATTAGTACTGGCTATTTTGTCTATCTCGTCAAGAAATATTATACCATTTTCCTCAGCATTTTCTATAGCTTCTTTAACAATTTCGTCGAAATCCAATAAATTTTGAGCTTCCTGTTCTAGTAAGATATTTCTTGCTTCCTTTATTTTAACCTTTTTCTTTTTAGTTTGTTTAGGCAAGATTCCTTCAAGAAAATCATTCAAGTTTATATTCATTTCTTCATTGCCGTAGCCACTAAAAAAGTCTATTTTCGACATGGAGTTTTTCTCTACTTCAATTTCAACATATTCATTTTCCAATAATCCTTTTCTTAGTTGTTCTTTTATTTGCTCTCTTTTTAATATTATATCTTCACGGTTTTCCGTTTCCTCTCTTCTATTGTTATCCTGTCCTACCATGCTTCCTAATATTGACTCAAAGGGATTACTAAAGGTTTGCTTTTTAGCTATAGGAGCAAGTAAATCGACAATCTTTTCTTCTACGATATTTTTTGCTTTATCGTACTGTTCCTTTACTCGTTTAGCTTTAGTTATTCTAATGGAAACTTCTACCAAATCCCTTATCATAGATTCTACGTCTCTGCCAACATATCCCACTTCAGTAAATTTTGTTGCTTCTACCTTGACAAAGGGTGCTTCAATAAGTTTTGCCAGTCTTCTAGCTATTTCAGTTTTACCTACCCCGGTTGGACCAATCATTAATATGTTTTTAGGTTTAATTTCCTCTTTAAATTCTTTAGGAAGCAAACTTCTTCTATATCTATTCCTCAGTGCAACAGCTACAGCTCTTTTAGCTTTTTCTTGTCCAATTATATATTTATCTAGCTCATTAACAATTTTTTTTGGAGTCAAGGTTTTCACAGCATCACTCCTCTAACTTAAAGTCTCAACAGTTATTTTATCATTTGTAAAAACACATATAGCCGAAGCAATTTTTAAGGATTCAATAGCTATTTCTTTTGCTGAAAGATCAGTATTTCTTAATAAAGCAGATGCTGCAGCGTAGGCATATGATCCACCGGATCCTATAGCAGTAAAGCCTTCATCTGGTTCAATCACTTCTCCGTTACCCGAAATAATTAAAAGTGTCTTTTTATCCATGGCTAGCATTAAAGCTTCAAGTTTTTTAAGAACTTTGTCCTGACGCCAATCTTTAGCTAATTCTACTGCTGCTCTTTTTAAATTACCACTATACTGTTCAAGTTTTCCTTCGAATTTAGAAGTTAAAGTTAGAGCATCGGAAACGGAACCAGCAAAACCTACTAAAACGTTTCCTTTATATAATTTTCTGATTTTATTAGCATTATGTTTCATAATCATTTTCTCTCCAAAAGTAATTTGACCATCACCAGCAATGGCTAAATCATTTTCATTTTTCCTTATTGCAACAATGGTTGTGCCATGGAACATATGTTTCTCCCCTTATTATTTATTTTACTTTTATTGAGTTTCTTCTTTATATTTGCATTCTTTGTTAGAACACTTTATGGTCTTCTTATTTTTTCTGTTTTGAATAACTAATATAGAATTACATTCAGGGCATTTTCTATCTGTAGGTTGATTCCACGTCATAAATCTACATTTAGGAAAATTACTACATCCATAGAAAGTTCTACCTTTTTTTGACTTTCTTACAACAATATCTCCATCGTCACATTCAGGACATTTTAGCCCAGTCTTAATTAATAGAGATTTTGTAAAGTCACAATCAGGATAATTAGAGCAAGCTAAGAATTTTCCATACCTACCATATTTTACAACCATAAAGCTACCACATTTATCACAAACTTCATCTGTTTTTTCAGTAAGGTCAATTTTTTCGATTTCCTTTTCGGCTTTATCTAGAGTGTTTTTAAAGGGTTTATAAAAATTATCGATAACCTCTACCCAATGTATTTTTCCAATTTCAACCTTATCTAGTTTAGCTTCCATATCTGCAGTAAAATCTATATCTACTATATCAGGAAAATGTTTTTCTAAAATGTCATTAGTTAAAAAACCAAGCTCTGTAGGTTTTAGATATTTTGCTTCTCTTTCTACATATCCACGACTCAGTATCGTAGATATAGTGGGAGAATAAGTACTTGGTCTACCTATACCTTTTTCCTCCATTTCTTTTACTAGGGTTGCCTCAGTATATCTTGCCGGTGGTTGTGTGAAATGTTGTTTAGGATCAATGTTATCAAGTAATAATTCTTCGCCAATTTCAACAGTTGGTAAATCTTTTTCACTTATATTAGTAAATGAATATACCTTCAAAAATCCATCAAATACTTTTTTCATACCCTTAGCTTTAAAAAGGTATTTACCATTTAAAATATCAATTGAATATGAATTGTATTTATAGTCTGCCATTTGGCTTGCAACAAATCTTTCCCAGATTAAACGATAGAGATTATATTGATCATTTGTGAGAGAATTTTTAATAGACTTTGGTTGTCTAAAGACTGAGGTAGGTCTTATAGCTTCGTGTGCATCTTGAGCATCTTTTTTTACAGCATTTTTTCTAGAACTACTAGGTAAATACTCTTTAGAATATGTTTCAGTTATGAATTTTGTTACATCGGCTTTAGCTTCCTCTGATATCCTTGTGGAATCGGTTCTAATGTATGTTATTAGACCTACTGTTCCTTCACCGTCAATATCTATACCTTCATACAGCTGTTGTGCCAGTAGCATGGTTTTTTTAGTAGAGTATCCAAACTTGTTAGATGCTTCCTGTTGTAGACTGCTTGTTGTAAAAGGAGGATAAGGTTTTCTCCTTTTTAGTTTCTTGTCTACATCCGATACTTTAAAAGAATGTTTTGAAATATAACTTAATATCTCCTCTACTTCTTCTTTATTATTTAATTCAATTTTACTTTCCTTTGTACCGTAAAAACTGGCATCGATACTTTTAATATCTTTTGAAGTATTAAGCAAAGCATCTATAGTCCAGTATTCCTTAGGAGTGAAATTTTGAATTTCTCTCTCTCTATCACAAATTAGCTTAGTAGCTACAGATTGAACCCTTCCGGCACTTAAACCTTTTCTAAGTTTTTTCCATAATAGGGGACTTATACTGTAACCTACTAATCTATCCAAAATCCTTCTAGCCTGCTGGGCATCTACAAGTTTCTTTTTTATAGGTCGTGGATGCTTTATTGCATTTTGAATTGCTTTTGAAGTAATTTCATTAAATTCAATTCTACAATTTTTAGACTCATCTATGGAAAGGATATTAGCTAAGTGCCATGATATTGCTTCACCTTCCCTATCTGGGTCCGTAGCAAGAAAAATTTTATCAGCTTTTTTTGCCTCTTTTTTTAGTTCTTTAATAATTTCCCCTTTTCCACGTATAGTTATGTACTTAGGGGCATAATTGTGTTCTATATCAATTCCCATTTTGCTTTTAGGTAGGTCTCGAATATGACCTATGGAGGCTTTAACCTTATATTTTCTTCCTAAAAATTTACTAATTGTCTTAGCCTTAGCCGGTGATTCTACTATTACTAGTGATTGAGCCATTATTTTAGCACCTCCAAATATACTTTGCAATGAAAAACATTATATCAGAAAAATAAAAATATTTCAAAAGAAAACTATAATCTATTTAGTTATTATAATTTTGCCTGGTAGTTGTTCAATTATTCCTTTTATTTCTAAAATAGTAATAATACTGTTTATATCACTGGGATTGAGATGAAGTATTGCCCCTATTAAATCCATATGGATAGGCTGTTTATCTTCAATTACTTTAAAAATCTTCTTTTCTAAATCACTAAGTTCTATATCTGTATTATTATCAGAAATTTTATTTGATATATTAAATTCTTCTAAAATATCTTCAATACAAGTTACTGGCTTGGCTCCTTCTTTGATTAATTTGTTTGTACCTTTACTAAAGTTACTGTTAATGTTTCCGGGAACAGCAAAAACATCTTTTCCTTGCTCTAAGGCATAGTCTACAGTGATAAGTGATCCACTTTTTAGGCCAGCTTCTACTACTAAAACGGCCTTACTTAATCCGCTGATTATTCTGTTTCTTTGGGGAAAGTTTCCAGGAGTAGGTTGCGTCCCCAAGGGATATTCCGATACAATGGCACCATTGTTTATTATATCTTTCATCAATTTGTAATTAGATTTAGGATAACATATATCTACTCCACATCCTAATACTGCAATAGTTCTACCTCCTCCATCCAGAGCGCCTTTATGAGCAGCTGAATCAATTCCGTAGGCCATTCCACTAACAACTGTTATTCCATATTTTACTAGTTCCTTGGCAAATTTGTATGCGATATTTTTACCATATGGGGTGGCCCGTCTAGACCCAACTATAGCTAATGCTGTCTGATCTTTTTTTGTTATACTTCCTATTAAATTTAATATGTATGGAGGGTCATAAGTATTTCTTAAACTTATAGGATACGATTCTTCTTCTTTTATTATACTGATAACATTTTTCTTTTTCATCTTTTGTTTATAATTTTCTACAAATTTGATATCTCTATGTTCAATGATTTTATCTGCTATATGCTTTTGTAAGTGCGGAATTTTATATATTTCATTATTAGGGCTTGTCCATAGTGGAAGTAGCGCTCCAAAATAATTTAAAATCTTTTCAATAGTTTTATGTCCTACACCTTGGATGGAATTTAGCCAAATATAGCAATCTTTTTCCTTCATTTTTGACCTTCCTTTTCTAAATTATAGGGCCCAAAATTTTTTGTCAAGACTTCTGTACTGAATAGCTTCTGATAGATGTGAAACTTTAATATTTGCACTACCATCTAGGTCAGCAATAGTTCTACTTAATTTTAATATTTTATTGTATGATCGAGCACTCATACCTAAATTATGAAAGGCTGCTTCTAAGAGTGAATTTTCCTCTTTTCCTAATTTACAATATTTTTTAATAAGCCTTGGAGGTAATTGTGAATTAAATCTGATTCTACTATCTTTAAATCTTTCCAGTTGAATATTCCTAGCCATGTCTACTTTTTTTTTGATTTCTAATGAACTTTTGGGTTTAGTTTTGTTTGTCAATTCGTTATATTTTACAGGAAAAACCTCTATATGCATATCTATCCTATCTAAAAGTGGTCCAGAAATCTTAGATAAGTATTTTTTTATCTGATGCGGTGCACAGCTGCATTCCTTTACAGGATCATTGTAGTATCCGCACGGACATGGATTCATACTAGCAACTAAAACGAATTTCGCTGGATATGTTATTGTAGCATTTATTCTTGATATAGTTACCACTTCATCTTCCATAGGCTGTCTTAGAACCTCGAGTACGTTTCTTTGAAATTCCGGCAATTCATCTAAAAATAAAACTCCTAAATGAGCTAAAGAAACTTCACCGGGCTTTGGAATTTTCCCTCCTCCTATTAAGGATACCTTCGAGATAGTGTGATGGGGGGATATGAAGGGCCTAGTTTTTATGAGAGAAGAATTACTGGGAAGCAAACCGGCTATACTATAAATCTTAGTCACCTCAATGGATTCTTCTAAAGTCATGTCCGGAAGTATGGTTGGAAATCTCCGAGCTAACATTGTTTTACCTGAACCTGGAGGACCTATTAGAATAATATTATGTCCTCCTGCTGCAGCAATTTCCAAGGCTCGCTTTGCAGTTTCCTGGCCTGATACTTCGTTAAAGTCAACTTTTTGACTAAGGCAATTTGTATTTATGGTATTTGTTTTATTAGCAGATGGATTGATTTTTAAATCCCCCTGTAAAAAACTTGTAATTTGAAATAGATTTTCCAAGGCATATATTTCCACGTCTTCAATGATACTAGCTTCTTCCATATTTTCTTTAGGTAGGATTATTTTTTTATATCCTTTTTCTCTAAATGATATAACTAGTGGCAATACGCCGATTACTCTATTAAGCTTTCCATTTAAAGATAGTTCTCCTATAAAGGCATATTCCTTTAAGTATTTCATATCTATTTGATCCGAGGCACTTAAAATACCCATTGCCATTGGTAAATCTAAATGAGTACCTTCTTTTTTTGTATTGGCAGGTGCAAGATTGATTGTAATTCGTTTTATAGGAAAATTAAATCCTGAATTTTTTATAGCTGACTTTACCCTTTCTTTTGACTCTCTTACAGCGGTATCAGGAAGACCGACAATAGTAAAGGATGGCAAGCCATTTGAAATATCGGTTTCTACATTTACTATTTCTCCTTCTAGCCCCGTTAAGACACAGCTAACTACTTTAGATAGCACCATAAGTCCCCCTTTTAATATATATTTGTAGTATATTTCAATATATATGTTAAATCCCCTTCTAAAATTTGGATATTTATGTATATAATTATAAAATAATCTTTACTAAGAAACAATTGCTAACTTTCATAAAAAACAGTTTAAGGGACAAAATGGTTACCATAATATATATAAGGTAACCATTTAAAGAGAAAAAAATTATCCGATTATGTTTTTGATATGATTTATTTCTATGTTTTTTGAATTGTTCACAATTATTTCCATTGCATCAACTCTAATATTTGAATTATAAATTTTGTATTGCTTTAAATAGAACTGTAGAGTTTTTAACATACGATTTATCTTTACTTTGTTAATTGCTTCAATTGGCCTGCCATACTCTAAACCCCTTCTGGTTTTTACTTCAATAAACACATAAGAACTATTATCTTTTGCTACTATATCTATCTCACCAAACCTACATCTGTAATTTTGGTGTAATATGTTATATCCTTGTCTTTTAAGAAATTCTGCCGCTATTTTCTCTCCCATTTCGCCAAGTTTTTTTCTTTCCATTTACCATTTTTCCTTTCTTCTTCAAATGTGGTAGAAATATCCAATTTTAAAATTTATGTTGCTTCGGAATTTTGAAGTATTTGTTGCTACTTTTATCTTTAACTTAAATAAAAAGGCAAATCTTCACATGAGCCAGAAGGATTCTCAAAATCCTAATAAGTTAAGCTTTGAACTATATTATCTTTATAGTAGAAATTTTTAAATCGTTTTATCTTGTTGAAATTTAGCAGCTTTTGCAGAGATTTGTTCATTTCCCCGGGAATAATTTACTTTGATATAATAAACTGTATTTTAAGGATTTGTACTGTTATTATCTAATCTGGCAATAAAGGCTAAGACCTCAGCTACTACTTCATATAGCTCAGGAGGGATTTCTTCTCCAATTGACAGATTATATAATTGTCTGGAGAGTTTTTCGTCCTTATAAACAGGTATGTTGTGGTCTTTAGCTAAATCTTTAATTTTTTCCGCTATTATACCAGCACCCTTTGCTATAACTTTAGGTGCTGTATCTTGTTCTTCATTATATCTTAATGCATTTGCAATTTTATCTTTTTTGTTTTTCATTAGTCTACACCCTCAAATCCAAATTGCTAAACTTAAAATTTTCATTTAATAAGGAAGGTAAGTTTGTTAAATTCATTTCTTTATTAGAAAGGTTATATTTGAAAAATACATTATTAAAACCTAGATCTCTTAGCTTAGAAGAAAGTCTTTCTTCTAAGTTAGATATAAGCTCACGTACAAATTCATGCTTTAATCTAAAGTTCAAATATATATTCTTATCTTTTATTTTAATAAGTATCTGAACTAAATCTAAATTTTTTGTATCTAGGGAAATAAATATGTTAGTATCATTTTTATTAATTTTTTTGCTTTTTTTATTTTCTCTAGATATAAAAATATCCAAATTATGCAAAGAATTGTTAATGTTTATGGGTATCTGGATAAAAGTAATATTTTGGTTAAGTTTATTAATAAAATCTATTGAGGATTTTAGTTCTTCTATTTGTCTGCTAACTGTCTGAATTACTTCTTTTCCTTTTGTGTTTTGTCTTAAAAGATCAAGTTCCTTAATCAAATCTTTATAGACTTCGTTTATATTAAGTTTATATTTAATATTAGTAATATTTAGTTTTTTAAATAACTTAATTATACTGCCTAAGTTCTTCGAATCTATATTTTCTTTTTCTAACAAAGGTAAAATATTTTCCAGTTGCTTGGTCAGAGTTTTATTCCTTTCAAGCAAATTATCAATCAATTTAACATTATTTAAATTAAACTTTAAATTGTTTTTGAACATAAAGACTAACTTTTCTATAGAGATATTTTTAATGGCTTTTACTACTTCTTTGGCTAACATATTGTTAGTACTGAATAAGTTTGTTCTGTCATATATTATTATTTCATCGGGTTTAACGGAATTTTGATAATTATCTTTAGTGCTTATTTCTTCTTTTGTTTTAAACTGGTATTCTTTTATAAGATGTTTAAGAATATCTTTTATTTCAGTATTTACATTTAAGTTATTAGAATTATAGGATGATAAATTTTCTAATAAGGTTGCTAGTTTACCATAATGTTTTTTTGTAGACTCAATTAGGTTTATATTTTCTTTTGTAATAGGAATATTATTTTTATATAGTAAATCAATCAAATGATCTTTGTCATTATTAGTTTTAATATCAAGAAGTGTTAGTTTTTCTTGTAGTCTTTGCGAAATATCTAAATAAGGTTTAATTTCTACTTTGTTTTCACCTATATAAGTAATTACAAATTGTAATTTGTCTCCGACATTATATAAGTTTGCTGATTGGTCCTTTGCCTGCACTATATATTTATTTTCTATTTTTAAAGTGATCAAATTGTCTAATATCTTAATTATCCTGGCATTAATTAAATCTCCTATCTTTAAGTTTAAAGGAAGTTCAAGTTTATCATTTATATTGATGCTATTTAAATTGGATATTTTCATAAATCCTCACCTGGAAATATTTAAAAATGATTTTCTGTGAAATGGGGTGATTCCAAATTTGGCAATGGCTTCATAGTGCTGTTTGGTACCGTAGCCTTTATGGCTTTCAAATCCAAAATCAGGATATTTTTTTTCATATTCTTTTACAATACTATCTCTGGTTACCTTTGCTATGATTGATGCTGCAGCTATTGATATACTTTTGCTATCACCCTTTACTATATTTTTTTGTCTAATATTTATATCGGCTAAATTTACTGCATCAATTAGTAGAAAATCTGGTTGGATTTTCAGAGAATTGATGGCTTTTTTCATAGCCAATTTAGTGGCATTGAGGATGTTAATTTCATCTATAACAGTATTTTCAACAATTCCAATTCCTATGTCTACGGCTTTTTCATATATTACTTTATGGAGTTTTTCTCTCTTTCCTTCAGGAATTTTCTTAGAGTCATTTATTCCCAAAATCAGTTCATGCTTAGGAAGTATAACTGCTGCTGCAACTACGGGGCCTGCCAAAGGACCTCTTCCAGCTTCATCTATTCCAGCAACAAGATTAAATCCTGAGTTAAATATTTCTTCTTCAATTTGCCAAAGATTCTTAAGCCTTTCTCTTTCATTTATAAGTCTTTCATGGTCTCTTTCAAGCTTCGATGCAAATTTGAGTACAGTTTTTCGGTTATCTTTTTTTAGTTGTTCTATGTATTTAAACTTTTCTTTAGGTTCTAAAGAATTGATGTATTGTTTTATTTTATTGAAAGACATTTTTGATAAATTCATTATAACAATCCTTTCAGTACATGAAATAATGTATAAAACAATTATAGCATATAGGTATAGGAATTAACACTTTTATCCCATCTGATTATAATACTCACGAAATTCCCACTAAATTGTTCAACTTTTATATGGATCATATAGTTGCTATAGTTAACTAAAAATTTATAAATAAAAAAGAAGTACTATTGTGTACTTCCTATTTCATCAGGAGTTTCTAATGTGACTCTACCGATTTTACCTTTTCTGAATTCATCCAATACAATATTAGCTACCTTTGTATAGTCAATTTCAGCTCCAGATCTTATGCACCCCCTTTTTTTACCTATATTTTCCATATTAACTAATGGATTATCACTAAGGTTATCGAGCTTATATCTCTTTTTTAGATATTGGGGATATTTTTTTGATAATGTATCAATTAACTTCATTCCTAACTCATCCGTATCTAATATTTCATCTTTTATTGCTCCAGTAAAGGCCAAATTAAGTCCTACTTGCATATCATTTATCTTAGGCCAAAGGATACCAGGGGTGTCAAAAAGCTCCAAATCCCTTCTAATTCGTACCCATTGTTTTCCCCTTGTAACTCCGGGTTTATTACCAGTTTTAGCAGATTTTTTGCCTACCAATTTATTTATTAAAGACGATTTGCCCACATTGGGAATTCCTACTATCATAACCCTGACCGGACGATTTCTGCGTCCTTTGTTTTGTAAAGCTTTTACCTTTTCTTTAACAGATGCTTTAATGGAATCCAATAGTTTATTTAACCCTTCTCCAGTTAAGGAGTTAAAAGGAATTGCATCTATATCTCTATTTTTATAAAAATCAACCCATCCCTTTAAGAATTTCGGATCAGAAAGATCATATTTATTAAGCACCACTATCTTAGGCTTATTTTGAATTATATTATCAATATCCGGATTTTTACTACTTATTGGAATTCTAGCGTCAACCAATTCTACAACTACATCAATAAGTTTTAGATTATTTTTAATTAATTCTTTAGTTTTTTTCATATGACCTGGATACCAATTGATATGCATATTTAATCACCACTTTTATATATTTTTGACCTCTAGTTGATTAGCTAAGCAGCCTATAAGGTTTCTGATAGGGAGATTTTGAAGGACTGTTTTTACGGCGTTGCTGTTTTAAGAAATATTAAAGGGACTGAAAACAGTCCCCTTATTAACTAACCTCTAATTTTTTCCTTAACTTTGGCAGCTTTACCTACTCTGTTTCTTAAGTAGTTTAACTTAGCTCTTCTAACCTTACCTCTTCTAGTTACTTCAATCTTATCAATTTTAGGAGAATGTACCGGTAAAGTTTTTTCAACGCCGACACCGTATGAGATCTTTCTCACTGTGAAAGTTTCTCTTACTCCACCATTTTGTCTTTTAAGAACTACCCCTTCAAAAATCTGAATTCTTTCTCTCTTTCCTTCTTTAACCTTTAAGTGAACTTTTACAGTATCGCCTATGGAAAATTCAGGCAAATCTTTTTTAAGTTGCTCCTGTTCTATTGCTTTAAGTATTTCCATGTTTTCTACCTCCCTCCATCATAGACGTTCTTACTATACTAAGTAGCAGAGGACCGCCCGTATTGCCACAAGATATTATATCACAGCAAAACATATTGTACAAGATTTTTTTATAATTTAAGTGTTATTTTCAATAATAATTTCTTTAATTATTTTTTTAAATTCTTCCTTTTTTTTATAACTAATGTCATTTCGCTCAAGGAGTTTATTAATCAAATCAGGTCTTCTTTCAATTGTCAATTTTATGGATTCCTTTATTCTCCACTTTTCAATCATTTTATGATTACCTGACAATAAAACTTCAGGTACAGTTAGACTTTTATAGTCGGCTGGTCTTGTGTAGTGTGGATATTCCAAGAGACCATTGAAAAAACTTTCATCTATAAAAGACTCATTTTTATTTAATACTCCAGGGATTAGCCTGGCAATGGAATCGATAATTACCATTGCGGGCAATTCCCCTCCTGTCAAAACGTAATCACCTATGGAAATTTCATCTGTAACCCATGTATCAATTATTCTTTGATCTAGCCCTTCATAATGGCCGCATATAAAGATCAAGTGAGTTTCTTTTGAAAGTGATTTAGCCATTTCTTGATTAAAAGTTTTACCCTTTGGAGTTAAGTATATGACTCTATAATTATTCCTATCCTTCGTTATATCTTCTAAAGCATCAAATATGGGCTGATTCATCAAAACCATCCCAGAACCTCCACCATAGGGATAATCATCCACTTTTCTATGTTTATCCTTTGAATAATCTCTAAAATTTATTGGATTTATTTTTAAAATATCATTTTGCTGTGCTCTACCTATAATACTTTCATTCATAATTCCAGCAAACATATCAGGAAAGAGGGTTAATACATCTATTCTCACTCTATCATACCTTCAATCAATTTGACTTTTATTGTTTTTTCTTTTATATTTACTTCTTTAATAAACTCTTTTACAGCTGGAATTAGGATGTTTTTCTTTTGTTCTTTCTTGGACCCTTGATATTTTACTACATAGGTATCTTGAGCTGTATTCTGTATAACGTCCACAAGATTTCCTATATAGGAACCATCTTCATAGTTATATACTTTAGAATCTACTAAGTCAGTAATATAATATGTGTCTTCAGGTAGCTCTCTGACTTGTGATTCGTCTATGACCAAATATTTATCTTTAAACTTCTCTACATCATTAATATTATCAAAGTCTTTGAATTTTAAAATAGCTAACTCTTTTTTGTATCGAACCCTTTCAATATTAAGTCTTAATTTATCATTATTCTCTATAAATACATATTCTAATTCTTCAAATCTTTCCTTATAATCTGTAAGTGGGTATACTCTTACTTCTCCCTTAATACCTTGAGTATTGACAACTAAACCGACTCTAATACTTTTCCCCACTTTATCACCCTTCCAAATACTTAGTAGTTTGAAAGATATCTTATTGTTAAATGGCTTCTTAAATTAATATATAACTTTTTAAATGTGCTATATACGAGGTTTTTTCTTAGTAATTAAGTATTTTGTAGCATATTAAAAATTAATTATATATATTTACATATTAGCCATTTAAAAGATATTTAAAACGCCAAATTCATTAAAAAATATATAAAAAGGATTAGGGACACCTAATCCTTTTTATTATTGTATTATTTCTACTACTACTCTTTTATTTTCTCTAGTTGCAGCTGCTTTAACAACAGTTCTTATGGCTTTAGCGATCCTACCCTGTTTTCCAATAACTTTACCCATATCGTCTGCCGCAACCTTTAGTTCAATTATAACCGATTGAGTACCTTCTATTTCATTAACATGCACTTCTTCGGGATGATCAACTAAAGCCTGTGCAATTGTTTTTACTAATTCACCCATATAAACACCCCCGGGAAGCTAAACTATACCTTTTTAGCTTCTTTAAACTTTTCCATAATGCCATGTTTTTTAAATAGATCCTTTATAGTTTGTGTTGGTTGTGCACCATTTTTTAACCAATTTACAGCCTTCTCATCATCTATTTTAATTTCAACAGGCTCAGAAACAGGGTTATAATAGCCTATTTCTTCAATAAACCTTCCATCTCTTGGTGAACGTGAGTCTGCAACCACTATTCTATAAAAAGGTCTTTTTTTAGCTCCCATTCTTCTTAATCTAATTTTTACTGCCATCTAATTCACCTCCTTTTAAAATATAAAAATTTAAAAACTTATCTTAAAAGAACGGTATTTTAAATCTTCCGCCCTTTTTCATTCCCTTTTCCATATCAGATAATTGCTTCATCATTTTTCTTGTTTGTTCAAATTGCTTTAGCAGCTTATTCACTGCTTGTACAGTAGTACCACTGCCTTTAGCTATCCTTTTTCTTCTACTGGCTTTAATTATGGAAGGATTTTTTCTTTCTTCAGGAGTCATAGATTGAATAATCGCTTCAATGTGAACCAATTCTTTATCATCGATTTGTAAGTTTTTAAGTTGTTTGTTGTTGACTCCTGGCATCATTTCTAATATTTGACTTAGAGGGCCCATATTTTTCATCTGTTGTAACTGATCTAGGAAATCCTCCAAGTTAAAATCCTGATTTTTAATTTTCTTTTCAAGTTTTTTAAGTTTGCTTTCATCAAAACTAGCTTGTGCCTTTTCAATCAGACTTAGAACGTCTCCCATTCCAAGTATTCTAGACGCCATTCTATCAGGATAGAATGGTTCAAGGTCAGTAAGTTTTTCACCAACTCCTACATATTTAATAGGCTTACCTGTAACAGCTCGAACGGACAGAGCTGCACCTCCACGTGTATCTCCATCTAATTTTGTTAATATGATTCCATCAATCCCCAATTGGGAATTAAAAGTTTCGGCAACATTGACAGCATCTTGACCTGTCATTGCATCAACTACTAGCATGATTTCATGAGGTTTAACTTCTACTTTTATGTTTTTTAACTCTTCCATGAGATTTTCATCTATGTGAAGCCTTCCAGCTGTGTCTATTATTACAACATCATTTCCATATTTTTTTGCATGCTCTATTCCTGCTTTTGCTATGTTCACGGGGTTAACTTTATCTCCCATAGAGAAAACCGGAATTTCAAGTTGCTCGCCAACCACATGAAGCTGTTTTATTGCAGCAGGCCTATAAACGTCACATGCAACTAGTAACGGTCTTTTACCAGTTTTTTTAAGTTGCCCGGCAAGCTTACCGCCTGTAGTTGTTTTTCCTGCACCCTGAAGTCCAGCCAGCATTATTATAGTGGGAGGTTTTGAAGCAAATAAAATTTTGCTCTGGGTGCCCCCCATTAAACTTGTCAGTTCATCATTTACAATTTTTATTACCTGCTGTCCAGGAGTGAGACTCTCCAGAACTTCCTGTCCCACTGAACGCTGAGTAATTTTTTTAATGAAATCTTTTACGACTTTGTAATTAACATCAGCTTCAAGCAAAGCTAACTTTACTTCTCTCATAGCATTTTTAACATCTTTCTCTGAAAGTTTACCTTTGCCTTTTAGCTTTTGCAAAGTATTTTGGAGTTTTTCGGCAAGACCTTCAAAAACCATTTTTTAACCTCCCTAAGAGATTTAGGAACTTTCATCTAAAATTTCCATAGCTGTTTTTTTTATTTCATTAACTTCACTTATAATACAGTTCTTATTAAAGTTCATAGTATCAATATTATTAACAAACTTATTTATTAAATCCAACAGCTCATTAATTTTGTATCTGGTATTGGAAAATTTACTAAGTAGATTGAGTTTTTCTTCATAATCTTCCAAAGTATTTTCTGCTCTTTTTAATGTATCGTACACTGCCTGTCTGCTTATATTTAGATTTTCTGAAATTTCTCCTAAAGACAAATCATGTATACAATATAGTTTCAGAATCTCCTTTTGTTTTTCTGTAAGTAAGTTTCCATAAAAAGCATAAAGGTTCCCAAGTCTGATTTTTTTTTCGATCATCTGGAACACATCCTAAAAATATATCTGTAAAGGTTTTTCACTTTACAGGTGTATTTTATACTACTATTTCTATATTGTCAATAGAATTTATTAATTTTCACTTAAGAGAGCCTCTACAAATTCATTTGGCTCAAAGGGCTGAAGATCTTCCATACCTTCACCAATACCAATCAATTTTACTGGTATATCTAATTCGGAAGTAATTCCAAGTATTACTCCACCTTTTGCAGTACCATCCAGTTTTGTAAGTATGATACCGGTTATATCGGCTACTTCTTTAAATGTTTGCGCCTGTCTTATTGCATTTTGGCCGGTAGTTGCATCTAGTACTAAAAGAACTTCTTTTTTAGCCTCAGAAAATTCTCTATCAACTATTTTAAATACCTTAGATAATTCGTTCATAAGATTTTTCTTATTATGAAGTCTTCCTGCCGTATCACAAATCAGAACATCTATTTTTCTAGCTTTGGCTGCTTGAATAGCATCAAATATGATGGCAGCAGGGTCAGAACCTTCTTGATGGTGAATTACATTGACCCCTACCCTGTCACCCCATATTTTCAGTTGATCGATAGCAGCTGCTCTAAAGGTATCGCCTGCAGCTAGAAGAACTTTTTTGCCTTTAGATCTAAGATTATGAGCCAATTTTCCAATAGAGGTTGTCTTTCCCACTCCATTTACACCTATAACGAGAATTATGGAAGGAGGTGTTGATATATCTAAATCATTTGATTTAGAAGTTTGAAGAAGCTCTTTTAAAATTTCTTTTAAGACTGATTTAACTTCTGATGTGTCAGTGATTTTTCTTGAACTTATTTCTGTACGAAGTCTTTCAATTATTTTCAGAGTAGTATCCATCCCTACATCAGACATTATTAATATTTCTTCTAATTCTTCTAAAAGTTCTTCATCAACTTTTCCATAGGATTTCAAAAGAGAATCAATTTTTTCTGTTATTCCCTGTCGAGTTTTCAATAAACCGGACTTTAGTTTATTGAAAAAAGAAGGAGACTTATCAGAAGAGTCTAAAATTTGAGTGGTAATGCATTTTTCTTCTTTCTTTAGATTAGAAGATTCTTCGATAGAATCTGAGTTTGTTTCTTGACTTTGTTCCACTTCATTCATATTTTCTTCATCTTTTTTAAGTTTTTTGAAAAATTTTTTTAACATCTGTTTGCACCTCCATATTAGCTTGCCATATTATCTCTTTCAACATCACTTAACTTTACTGAAACAATTTTTGAAACTCCATACTCCTGCATAGTTACTCCATATAGGTAGTCAATAATTTCCATAGTTCCTTTCCTATGGGTTATTATGATAAACTGTGAATTTTTTGAGAATTCCTTTAAAAAGTCTGCAAATCTAAAGATATTTACATCATCCAGTGCAGCTTCTATTTCATCTAAAATGCAAAAAGGAGTAGGCTTAGTTTTAAGTATCGAAAATAAAAGTGCTATTGCTGTCAATGCCCTCTCACCGCCCGATAGTAGACTAAGGTTTTGAAGTTTTTTTCCAGGAGGTTGGGCGATTATTTCAATATTACTTTCTAATACGTTTGTTTCAGTATCTAGAATCAACTTGGCCTTACCGCCATGAAATAACTGATTAAAAATATAGCCGAAATTTTCGTTTATTTCTTTAAAACTATTTATAAACTGTTTTTTCATGGTAGATTCCAGTTCATTAATTACCTTATTCAGAGAATCTCTAGCTTTTATTAAATCATCTTTTTGTGAGTTTAAGAAAGAATATCTTTCATTTACCTCTTCAAATTCTTTTATAGAATTAAGATTAACCTCACCAAGGTCTTTAATTTCTCTTTTTAGATAATTAATTCTGCTTGAAACTTTATTAAGATCTTCTATATCACTTTTGCGATTTAATGCATCCATATAGCTTAATTCATACTTTTCCCAAATTTTCTTTATGAGTGAATCACATTGCATGTCAAGTCTAGTTTTCTTAACTTCGATTTTATGAAGACTATCCTTCAACTCACTAATAGTATTATTAATTATTTCAATTTTTTTATTAAGTTCTTTGTTTTCATCGGACCACTTGATTTTTTCTTCATTGTATTTGTTTATATTGTATTCAATTTGTTTACTAAGTATAGTATTATCATTTATCTTAATATTGATATCATTTAACTTAGTCAATAGATTTCTTTTTTCTTCCTCTAAAGATTTCAACTCATTTATTTTATCATTCTGGTTAGTTTTCCAAATTTTAAGGGATGCTTCGAGTCTGTTAATTTCACTGATATTGGCTTCTTTTTTTTCTTTTAGAGAAGCAAGCTTAATTTTTATAGAAGTAATTTTTTCCTTTGAGTCCTCCAACTCCTTATGACTGTTTAAAATTGATTCTGACTCCATATTAATTTTATCCTGCAGTTTGGAATTGTGTTTTTCTAAGTATGAAATTTTAGATAGTTTTTCTTCAATAGAAGATTCCATGTCTTTTAGTTCACTCTTTAGTCCCAAATATTCATTATCTAAATTGGCTATAGAACTTTTTAAAGATTTTAGTTCATTTAAGAGGTTGTAGAGGGTATTCTCTTTTTTGAACATTAATAATTTAAGCCTATCAAAATCTTTAGAGTTATGATTTAATCTTTCGTTAATTGAATTTAATGTATTTTTGCATTCCTCTATGCATTTCTTATATTTTTCTGTTAAATTTAGGGATTTTTCAAGCTTTACACTTAATTCATTTATTTTTCTTTTTCGGCTGAAAACATTTGAAACCTTTGATTTATAACTACCTCCGGTTATTGTTCCACCTGGATTTAATATATCTCCTTCAAGAGTTACAATTTTATACCTGCTTGCTATCTTTGCTATACTGGTAGCCGTATCTATATTATCTACTATGAGAGTTTTGCCGAGCAGATACTGGAATAAAGATCGATGTTTTTTAGCGCATGATATGAGATCATCAGCTTTACCTACAAAGCCTTTATATTTATTTAACTTTAATAGGAAATTATTTGAATCTTTTTTTACATACAAATTATCTAGAGGTATAAAAGTTACTCTCCCTAAATTATTTTGTTTTAGATATTTTATAACTCTTTTTGCATCGTCCTGTTCATCACATACTATATACTGCATTGAGTAGCCTAAAGCTACTTCCATGGCTACTTCTAAACCTTTTGGAAGGTTCATAAGTTCTGCAACCACTCCATGAATGCCTTTTCCAATATCTTTATTTTTCTTACATTCTTGCAGCGTTTTTCTAACGCTGCTGTTAAAACCTTCATATGATTTATCCATCTCTTCCAACAGCTTTTTTTCAGACTGTATATCTCTTAAAATATTTTCTTCCTTTTTATAAACATCAACAAGCTCATTGTATTTATTATTGAGTTTATTATTTTCAGCAAAAAGATATTGTTTTTCTTGTTTCCTCTCTTCAATTGTATTTTTCAAATCATTTATTTCATCTTGCAGTTTCTCAATATCTGTAATAATTGCTTCTTCTTTTTCAAATAATACTGATTTTTCTTCTTCTATTTTTTTTACTCTTTTACGGATATTTTCTCTAATAGTCTTTATACTATTTATTTCGCTTTTAACAGATGAGATAGTATTTAATGTTTCAATAACTTCACCTTTTAGGCTTTCTATCTCATACTCGTCTTTATCTAAATGGGAGCTCAAATTCTCATATCTTTGATTTTCTAGATTTAAACTTTCATTATTCTTAGATATTAGCTGAGAAAGCTTGTCTTTTTCTAAAAGCAAGTCATTTAGTAGTTTCTTCATAGATTTATCTTTGTTTTTTAACTCTTCAATTTCCGCTGATATTCTATTATAATTGTTATCTATGTTTTGAACCTTTTCATTATAGAGTACACACTGCCCCTCAAGTTTTTTAATAATATTTTTAGTTTCAAAATAGTTTTCTTTTAAATCTTGAATTTCTTTTTCCAGGGACTCAACACGGTAGTGGCTTTCAATTTGTTTTTTCGATAACATTTCTTTTTCATGCAAATAATTGTTAAGCTGTTCTTTTACTATTCTGAATTGTTCATTTTCAGCTTCAAGTTTGAGTTTGATTTCATTTATTTCATTTAAAAAGAGATTCAATTCAAGGTCTTTTAATTCATTATTTAACTGAAGATATTTCTTGGCTTTTTCACTTTGTTTTTTTAAAGGTTCAATCCGGGATTCAAGTTCATTTATAATGTCCTCTATACGGATGAGATTTTGATGTGTATTATCAAGTTTTTTCTCGGCTTCTGCCTTTCTAGTTTTATATTTCACTATGCCTGCAGCTTCTTCAAAGATTTGTCTTCTCTCTTCAGGTTTATTACTAAGTATGCTGTCAATCTGACCTTGCCCTATCAAAGAGTATCCATCAATACCTATACCCGTATCCATTAAAAGCTCTTTAATATCTTTGAGTCTGCAGGGAGTTTTATTTATTAAATATTCACTCTCCCCAGAACGGTAAATCCTACGGCTAATAGTAACTTCTGTATAGTCTATAGGCAATATTTTTTCCCTATTATCAAAGGATAAGGAGACTTCAGCCATACCTAGGGGCTTTCTATGGGAGGTACCATTGAAAATAACATCCTCCATTTTGCTGCCCCTCAGAGTTTTAGGACTTTGTTCTCCCAGGACCCATCTCACAGAGTCTATTATATTGCTTTTTCCGCTGCCATTAGGCCCTACAATTCCTGTTATCCCTTTTTTAAAATCAATTTCAACTTTATCAGCAAAGGATTTAAACCCATGTATTTCAAGCTTTTTAAGGTACAATTCATAACACCTCTTTAAAAAATCTTATAAAAACTATAAAATGCACCTTACCATTTTAACATACTTTTTATCAAATTAAAATAACACCTTGGAACCAGGTGTTATAGTTTTTTAGTAATAATTTGTATTTCATTATTTATCATTATTTGCACATCATCTTTCGCTACATTTGGGTCACCTAAGGTTTTTATTCTAGATATATTAAATTTGTTTTTGAAATAGTTAATATTACTTTTTTTGTCTCCTACTAAGGGAGATATATTTTGGGGATTAACAATAAATTTAATATCGTCAATTTTATTAGTATTTTGAGACAATACTATAGAAATTGAATCTTTATATATCGCAGATTCTACCAACTGCCTAAAAGCGGGGTGAAAAGGTCCCGCAACAACAGACCTACCTTCCATAATATTATCTGTAGGTTGAAGACCAATTCTTATTATATCAATATCATTTTGATAGAAAAGTTTATATAAATCTTTACATATTTCTACTGCATCACTAAGTGAAAGAGGGTCATAATCACCATTAAGGTATAATTCTTCCAATTTGGTACCTTTAATAACCAGGGTAGGATATATCCTTACAAAGCTGGGATTAAAGGAAATAATTTTCCTCGCAGTATTTATAGTCTTTTCCAAATCGTCTCCAGGAAGCCCTACCATCATTTGAAGTCCAATCTTGAATCCCATATCTTTTATTAGGCTAGAGGCGCGGTGTACATCTATAGATAGATGCCCTCTGCAGCTTTTTTTTAAAACTTCATCATCCAAAGACTGGACTCCTAATTCAATAATGGAGACATTGTATTTCTTGAGATTTAATAGAATTTCCTTATTGATGTAATCGGGCCTAGTAGATAGTCTTATACCATCTATAATTCCTTTTTTATACCATTTATTGGCTATGGATAAAAATTCATTTTGCTTTTCTACACTGATTCCTGTAAAGCTTCCTCCAAAAAAAGCTATTTCTACCTTATTATTTTTTGTATATTGAATAGTTTTTAGATAGTTAGCTATTTGTTCATCTACTTCCCTACCTGTCAATCCTGTTTCTACTCCTGTGATTTTTCTTTGATTACAAAAAACACAATCAAAAGGACAGCCTTCATGAGGAACAAAAATAGGGATAATATAATGTTTCTTAGTCAATATTGAGCACACCCTTCAATGCCATTTTTGCCGCATTTTGTTCCGATTCTTTTTTGTTTTTACCATTCCCGTATCCAATTATTCTATCGTTATTTTTCACTTGAGTATAAAAAGTCTTGTTGTGATCGGGGCCTATTTCATCCACAATTTCGTAGGTGATTTTATTAGTGGAGTCAGCTTGTAAAATCTCCTGTAATCTAGTTTTGTAATCAATAAAAATTTTGCCGCAAATAGCATCTTCGATAATTTTTCTCATAATTTTCATAATAAATTTTCTGGCATTCTCCATGCCTCCATCTAAATATATAGAACCAATAAGAGCTTCAAAGGCATCGGCAAGAATAGAGGTTCTGTTTCTTCCTCCAGTAGACTCTTCACCTTTGCCTAGCTTCAAGTAATTGCCCAAATCAATAGATTTTGCACAATCCGCCAATGAGGGTTCGCAAACAATTTTTGCCCTTATCTTAGTAAGTTTACCTTCAGGAAGTTCGGGATAGTTTCTAAATAAATATTCACTGATAATAAGTCCAAGAACAGAGTCACCAAGAAATTCCAGTCTTTCGTTATACTTATTACTTTTTATTTTTTTTTCATTAGCAAATGAGCTATGGGTTAAGGCTTCAGTCAATAAGTCTTTATTAATAAATTCGTAGCCAATAAATGCTTCCAGTTTATTGTATGATGTATTATTCATGTTTTTCCTCCTAAAAATAGAAGGCTATTCGAATATATTTTACGAAAGCAAAATATATTCGAAGAACCTTCTTAATAGTACATATATATTTTATACTTTTTTAATTAAAAATAAAAGTATTAATTTTGCTTGCCTCGCTAATTCCTTATAGATATCTTTCAATAATCCTTCCTCTTCAGGCTTCGTAGAAGAGCTGTTTTAATAGAAAAGATTTAGAGGTAAAAACAGTTCTTCAAAGTCGCTTCAGAGGAAATATTGAAGGATATTTAAAACTATACTGTTAGAGTAACTAGCACAAGAGGTCAATTTAAAATAAAAGTATTACTTAAAATTTAGGCAAACCTATATAGGTTTGCCTAAAAATACCTACTCTTCATATTTTTTAAAAATTAATGATGCATTATGACCGCCAAATCCTAGTGAATTGGATAGGGCATATCTTACTTCTTTATTTTTGCCTACATTAGGTACATAATCCAAGTCTAATTCTGGATCCGGATTTGTTAAATTGATTGTAGGATGAATATAATTTTCTTTTACTGCCAAAAGGCAAGCTATTGCTTCAATAGAACCAGCGGCACCAAGGAGGTGACCTGTCATTGATTTTGTCGAACTTACGGAAAGTTTATAAGCATGGTCTCCAAACACAGTTTTGATAGCCAAAGTTTCAAATTTATCATTTAAGGGCGTAGAGGTTCCATGAGCATTAATATAATCCACTTCTTCAGGATTAATATTCGCATCTAACACAGCATTTTTCATAGCTCTAGCAGCCCCTTCACCTTCTGGGGCAGGTGCAGTTATATGATGTGCATCTGCTGACATGCCATAGCCTACGATTTCACCATAAATTTTTGCACCACGTTTTAAAGCGTGTTCCAATTCTTCTAAAATAATTATTCCAGAGCCTTCACCCATTACAAATCCATCTCTTTCCTTATCAAATGGGCGACTTGCACGCTTTGGATCATCATTTCTAGTAGACATTGCTTTCATAGTACAAAAACCTGCAATTGATAGAGGAGTTATTGAAGCTTCAGCGCCTCCGGCAAACATGAGGTCGGCATCCCCTCTCTCAATTATTTTAAATGCATCTCCAATTGCATTAGTCGAAGAGGCGCATGCTGATACAGCAGTAGTATTAGGGCCCTTTACTCCAAAGGCTATAGATATATGTCCTGCACCAATATTTGATATCATCATTGGTATAAAAAAGGGACTTACCCTTCTGGCTCCTTTTTGTAATAATTTTTTATGCTCCTTTTCAAGAGTTTCAATCCCACCAACACCTGAACCTAAAGTAACACCAAATCTGTTAACATCGACTTTTTTTAAATCAATTTCAGAATCTTCTAACGCTTGCTTTGAAGCAGCAATTGCGTAATGAGTGAATCTGTCCATTCTTCTTGCTTCTTTTTTGTCCATATAGTCATGGGGATCAAAATCCTTAATTTCAGCAGCAATTTGTGTTGGAAATTCTGTTGCGTCAAATCTGGTTATCTTATCTATACCGTTTTTTCCTTCTTTCAATGCATTCCAATAATTGTCTTTACCATTACCAATTGGAGATATTACACCAATTCCTGTTATAACTACTCTTCTTTTACTCAAAACAATTCCTCCTATACCTATTATAGTTATTTATAGGCAACTAACTTGTAAATTTAATAAATATAAGACTATTTTGTCTTTTCTTCAATATATTTAGCAATATCTCCTATGTTTTTGAAATTTTCTGCATCTTCATCGGGAATCTCTACATCAAACTCATCTTCTAGTGCCATTATTACTTCAACTGCATCTAGAGAGTCAGCCTCTAAATCATTCATTAAAGAAGTTTCAGGAGTTATCTCATCAACGTTATCATAATCTAATTGTTCAGCAATAATTTCTGCAACTTTTTTAAATAACATATAAAACACCTTCCCTTTCATATTCATATAAAATTTACATTACCATTCCACCATCTACATTTATGACTTGACCTGTTAAGTAATCAGCTTCTTCAGAGCAGAGAAATGCTACAATATTAGCAACGTCTTCAGGACTTCCTAATCTACCTAATGGTATACTAGCTGCATAATTTTCTTTAACCTCTTCGGGTAATTTGTCAGTCATGTCTGTTTGTATAAAGCCTGGTGCAACAGCATTTACATTAATACCTCTTGGTGCAAATTCCTTAGCAATAGATTTTGTAAATCCTATCACTCCCGCTTTTGAAGCAGCATAATTGGCTTGACCAGCATTGCCCATTATCCCTACTACAGAAGTAATATTTACTATTTTTCCACTTCTTTGTTTCATCATTTTTTTTCCAATCAGCTTCGTACATAGGTAAGTTCCTTTTAAATTTATATCCATTACTTTGTCCCAGTCTTCATCCTTCATTCTTATAACAAGAGTATCTCGCGTAATGCCTGCGTTGTTTACCAAAATATCAATTGTATCAAAGTGCTTGCTAACTTCTTTTACCAATGCTTTAACATCATCCTCACTTGAAACATCTGCCTTAAGGGCCAACGCTTCTACACCCATTTTCTTTACTTCATCAACTACTTCCTGGGCCTTAGAAGCATTATTTGTATAATTTACTACTACATTTGCACCTTTTTCAGCCAGTTTGAGGGCTATAGATCTGCCAATTCCTCTAGAACCACCAGTGACTATAGCCGTTTTTCCTGATAAATTCATCTAACACACCCCCAGTTGTGATTTTTATTTAGATAATTCAGTTAAAGTCTTTTCTAGTGAAGCCATATCTTCAACATTTAAAATAGTTACCTTTCTTGATACTCGTTTGATAAATCCTGACAAAGCCTTTCCTGGCCCTACTTCAACAAAGGTTTCAACACCTTCATCTATCATTTTTTTAATTGAATCTTCCCATAATACAGGACTGCTCACTTGTTTTATAAGAAGTTCTTTAACGAGAGATACAGAACCATAGTAGTCGGCAGTAACGTTTGCAATAACCGGGGTTTCAAAGTTATGTAGTTCTAACTTATTAAGCTCTTTAGACAATTTCTCACCTGCACCCTTTAACATACTAGAGTGAAAAGGTGCTGATACGTTTAAAACCTTTGCCTTTCTAGCTCCTAACTCTTTCCCAATTTCAACGGCCTTTTCAACGGCTTTTACTTCACCGGATATAACTATCTGAACTGGAGAATTAAAGTTAGCTGGTTCTACTATACCAACTTCTGAAGCCCTATTGCAGGCTTCTATTACTTTTTCTCTATCTAGTCCAATAAAGGCAGCCATTGTTCCAACACCTAATGGTACCTCTTCCTGCATGTATTTTCCTCGGGCCTTAACTACTCTTACAGCTTCTTCAAATGATATTACATTTGCAGCTACTAAGGCAGAATATTCACCTAAACTCAATCCAGCAACTAGTTCAGGTTTTATTCCATGCTTTTTTAATACTTCATAGGCTGCAATACTTGCTGTTAAAATAGCAGGTTGTGTATTTTCGGTTTTTCTGAGTTCCTCCTCTGGACCTTCAAAACAAAGTTTCTTCATATCATATCCAAGGGAAATAGATGCCTTTTTAAATATCTTATCTGCTACTTCAAAGTTCTCAACAAGTTCTTTTCCCATTCCGACATATTGTGCTCCCTGTCCTGGAAAAACGAAAGCTATTTTAGCCATTACCTAATCCTCCTATCTTACCATTTAATTACACACGATCCCCAGGTTAGGCCTCCGCCGAAACCTACTAATACTACTATGTCATCCTTTTTAATTTCACCTTTGCTAACGGCTTCATCTAAAGCAACGGGTATAGATGCAGCTGACATGTTACCATATACATCTAGGTTCACATATACTTTATCCATTGGAAGCTTTAAGCGCTTAGCTGCTGAAGATATTATTCTAATGTTTGCCTGATGGGGTACTAGATAATCTATATCTGCAACATCTAATTTACACATGTCAAGGGCTTTTTTAGCTGCATTTCCCATAATTCTCACTGCAAACTTAAAGACTTCACTCCCATCCATTTTTACATAGTGAAGATTTTCCTCAACAGTTTGAACTGAAGCCGGCATTCTTGATCCTCCGGCAGGAAGAGTCAAGAACTTCCCACCTTCACCATCTGCTCCTAAGTAGGTAGATAAAATCCCTTTATCTTTTTCAGTAGGACCCAGAACTACAGCACCAGCACCATCACCAAATAATACACAGGTGTTTCTATCATTCCAGTTTAAAATTTTAGATAAAGTTTCTGCACCTATTACTAACACATGTTTATACATTCCTGTTGCAATAAACTGCTGTCCAATAGATATGCCATACAAGAAACCTGAGCAGGCTGCTTCTAAATCAAAGGCAGCTGCATTTGTAGCTCCCAGGTTGCTTTGTACTATACATGCAGTTGAAGGAAAAGACATATCTGGTGTTACAGTTGCAACTATTATTAAATCCAATTCTTCCGGTTTAATATTTGCTTTTTCAAGAGCCTTTTTAGCAGCCTCTGTAGATAAATCCGATGTAGCAGTGGCATCATCAACTATACGTCTTTTGTGAATACCAGTTCTTGATACTATCCATTCATGAGATGTATCAACTATTTTTTCTAAGTCATAATTTGTTACTTCCTTATCAGGAAGACAGCTACCTGTGCCTAAAATGCCTACACTTCTTAAACTATCACTCAATACTATCAGCTCCTATTCTTACAATTTCTTTCTCAATACTTTCAATTACATTATTTCGAGCGAAAACTTCTCCATACTTTATTGCATTTTTTATTGCTTTTGCATCTGAGCTACCATGAGCCTTTATTACTGCCCCCTTAACTCCTAACAGAGGTGCTCCTCCGTATTCAGTATAATCTAGCTTGGATTTAAAATCTTTTAATCCATTTTTTAAAGTCAATGCTGCTATTTTTCTGACAAAGTTTTTTACTAACTGTTCCTTAAGCATAGTAGATATACCCATAGCGACTCCTTCAGTAAGCTTTAAGATCACATTGCCCACAAAACCATCACATACTATTACATCAACAATTCCGCTAGGTATATCTCTAGCTTCTATATTGCCCACAAAGTTCAAATTAGACTCCTTTAAAATTTCATAAGCTTCAGAAACTAATTTATTTCCTTTTCCCTCTTCCGTTCCTATATTTACTATGCCAACTTTAGGTTTGTTTACATTTAGTACATTTTCTAAATAGATAGAGCCCATAATAGCGAATTCTAGAAGATTTCTTGGTTTGCAGTCAACATTTGCCCCCGCATCAATTAATAGAGAAAAACCCCGTTTTGTTGGATAGATTGGAGCTAAAGCCGGTCTGTCAATCCCTTTAATTCTACCGACTTTTAATAAGCTGCCTGTTAGAAGTGCTCCGGTATTTCCTGCAGAGATAACTGCACTGACTTCTTTTTTTCTTAACATTTCCAAAGCTACTACCATTGAAGAATCCTTTTTCCTACGGACAGCTTGAACCGGTTTGTCATCATTGTCTATTGTTTCACTAGTATGTCTAATATCAATTCTATCCAATTTGTTACAATACTTACTTATATCTTTTTTTATTATCTCTTCATTACCCACCAAAAGGAGTTTCGATTTAGTTTCATTTAAAGCCTTCCCAACACCTTTAAGTACTGAATCGGGAGCATTATCTCCCCCCATTACATCAATAGCGATTATCATTATATTACCCCCATAATAGTTAAATTGAAACTAAAATAAACTTTCCTCTAAATACCTGTTCGTCTTTTACCGCTATTTTCACATGAACAAAATATTTATTCCCTCTAATTTTGGTTACTTCAGCTTTTGCCACAAGTTTTTGTCCAGCTAGTACAGGAACTCTATATTTAATATTCGCTACGCCTGTCAAAGCTACATCTGCATCTATTACTGCCATGGCCAATGATTCAGCCATAGCAAATATGTAATGGCCTCTAACAATTTTTGTTTTTTTAAAAACCATGATAGAATCGGTTTCTAATATGGATATACCTCTTTTGTTAAGCTCGAGATCTATAAGTTCTCCAACTATTTCTGTTTCACCAATAGTTCTTACTTTTTTATAATTTGCTTTTGCGACTTCTTTTACTCTTTCTCTTAATTCAGGTATATTTAGAGCTAACCTATCAAGCCTAATGGTTTGAACACTAACATTAAAAAGTTCACTTAATTCTTCATCAGTTATAAACGGATCTTGCTCAATTATCTTGAGAAATTTTTCTTGTCTTTCTTTTTTGCTTAATTTTTTGGTAGACATAATTCCACCTCTTTTGTAGTTGAAGTTAGTACCAGGTTCTAATATTAAGTATAAGCGAAGTAAAGTTTTAATGCAAGCAATTTTGTTAAATTGAAAAAAAAAATGGCAGATATCTGCCATTTCTTTGCTATTAGCCATACTTTGGAATTATGCCCTATTTTATATATAGCAGGGCTTTAGACAATATTAATCAACTTTTAGAACTTCCTTATCACCATAGTAACCGCATGACTTGCAAACTCTATGTGGTAATTTAGGTTCATGACATTGAGGACAATCTACTACATTAGGAGCTGTCATTTTTATATTTGATGCTCTTCTCTTATCTCTTCTAGCTTTTGAAGTTTTGCGTTTTGGTACTGCCATTGTTACACCTCCTTGTCCTTATTAAAAAAAATTTTTAGTTTTTCTAATCTAGGATCAATTTTTTCTTGGTTACAATTACATTTTGTTTCATTTAGGTTTGCACCACAACTTGCACACAAGCCCTTACATTCTTTGCTACAAACTACTTTCATAGGCAATGACAATGTTATGGTTTCCTCAATAATAGTTGATAGGTCTAGAATATCTTCCTTTAGATATAAATTTTTTTCATCTTCCTGTTCGTTGAAGTTATCACTAATCAATATGTTGGAGAATAACTTCCCATCAATAGTCTGTTTGAAATCATTTAAACATCTATTACATCTAAAGGTTACTACACCTGAAAAATCTGCATCAATATAAAATTCTTCATTTTTTTTATAGATCTTACCTGAAAAATGAAAAGGTGTTGCTTCAACAATATCGTATTGTTTTAAAATATTTTCGTCATCAATGGTGTAGCTAAAATGAACTTCAACTAAATCTATTTTTCCAGCAACAAGTTGGGACAAGTTAATTTTCATAAATTCACCTCATAGCGCGGACAGATTTATTATACAAACCCAAATGATATTTGTCAAGCAAAAGTACTTGATAAAATATATTTCCTAAAATTAAGTTATATTTAGAGATTAAGAAATAAAAGTAAATAGGTAGGATAATTCCTACTTATTGAGTCTATAATAATGATACTGTATCTCTAGCAATCATTAATTCTTCGTTTGTAGGAATAACTAACACTTTTACCTTTGAGTCGTCTGTACTTACTATCGTTTCTTTTCCTCTAGTATTATTTTTATCTTTATCTATTTTTACTCCCATAAATTCTAAATTTTCGCAGATAGCTTCTCTATTAGATATTGAATTTTCTCCAAGACCTGCCGTGAAAACAATAGCGTCTACTCCACCCATAACAGCAGCATAAGCAGCAATGTATTTTCTTACTCGAATATTAAATTTATCAAGTGCAAGTTGAGCTCTTTCATTTCCTTCTTCAGCAGCTTTTTCAATATCCCTAAAGTCACTGCTTACACCAGATATTCCTAGCACACCAGATTTTTTATTAAGTAGGTTGTTTACACCATCTAGATCAAGATTTTCTTTTTCCATTATGAAAGTTACTATAGCAGGATCTATGTCACCACATCTAGTACCCATTGCAAGTCCTTCAAGTGGAGTGAAGCCCATACTTGTATCTACAGACTTTCCATTTTGTACAGCTGTTATACTTGCACCGTTACCTAGATGGCAAGTTATAATTTTTAATTCACTTAAATCTTTTCCTAACATAGCCGCAGTTCTTTGGGCTACATACTTATGGCTGGTTCCATGAAAACCATATTTTCTAATACCATATTTTTCATATAGCTCATATGGTAAAGGATAGATATAAGAAGATTTTGGCATAGTTTGGTGGAAGGCTGTATCAAATACTCCTACCATTTGAACATCTGGCATTAGTTCCTGACAAGCTCTGATGCCTATTAAGTTTGGGGGATTATGTAAAGGTGCTAAATCTATACAGTCTTCCATTGCTTTTATTACTTCTTCATCAATTACTACAGAGTTACTGAATTTTTCACCACCATGAACAACTCTGTGGCCGACTGCATTAATTTCCTTCATATCTTTGATAGCCCCATGTTTTTCGTCAACTAGAGCATCTAGAACTAGTTTCAAAGCATCCCTATGGTCCTCCATAGGTTTTTCAATTACTACTTCATCTTTATTAGCTACTTCATGCTTAAGTCTTGATCCTTCAATGCCGATTCTCTCAACTAAACCCTTAGCTAAAACGTTTTCGTTATCCATATTGATTAGCTGATACTTTAGAGAGGAGCTGCCACAATTAATTACTAAAACATTCATTACAAAACCTCCTATTTTTCTTTATGTAAATTATTTGATTGTAAAGAAATTTTATACCTCCAATCATAATAATTATAAAATAACAGAGAAATTTTTCAAGTTAAAATTTGTTTTTTTCTTAATTTTATCTTTTTTTTTAGTTTATAATATAGACATCCAACTTAAAATTTAATTTACATTACTTTAACTTGCCTCGCTAGTTTCTTATAGATATCCTTCAATAATCCGTAAAAACAGCTCTTCAAAGTCGCTTCAGAGGAAACATTGAAGGATATTTAAAGCTATACTGTTAGAGTAAATAGCACAAGAGGTTACTTTAGGAATTTTGAGGTTTCTTTCTGAGCGATTTTGAAGTATTTGTTGCTACTTCTATCTTTAAATTAAATAAAAAGGCAAATCTTAACATGAGCCAGAAGGATTCTCAAAATCCTAATAAGTTAAGCTTTGTACTTTGTTATCTATAGTATTAAATATTGTTCTTAACAATCTTGGAGGTAACTATGAAGGTATTAGGATTAATCACAGAATATAACCCCTTTCATAACGGACATAAATATCATCTTTTAAAATCTAAGAAAATTACTGGAGCGACCCATACTGTAGCTGTAATGAGTGGCCATTTTCTCCAGCGAGGAGAACCATCAATAATAGATAAATGGCTTAGAGCTCAGATTGCTATAGATGAGGGAATTGATCTTGTAGTAGAATTACCAACAGTATTTTCATGTAGCAGTGCTGAATTTTTTGCAAAGGGAAGTATTGGACTTTTAGATTCTTTAAAGATTGTAGACTATGTGTGTTTTGGAAGTGAACATGGAAATATAAAACCATTAAATGATATAGCCAAATTGTTAACCAATGAATCTTTGCAATTTAAAAAAACTTTAAAAAAATATTTATCTTTAGGTATAACATTTCCACTGGCAAGACAAAAAGCATTGTTGAGAAGCTTTGACGACAATGAAGTATATGAAGATATTTTAAAATCACCCAATAATATACTCGGGATTGAATATCTCAAAGCTTTAAAACAAATAGGTAGTAAAATTGAACCAGTTACTATTAAAAGGATAAAGGCACCGTATAATTCTACAGAAATAAATAGTGATATATGTAGTGCAACAGCAATTAGAGAACTGTTGAAAATGGATATGTTAGATTTCATGACACTTAAAAGTGTATTACCCGATAACAGCTTTAAAATTTTAAATCATTCTATAAAAAATGGAATGGGTCCTATTTTTGCCAAAGACCTTGAGCAAATCATACTATATAAACTGCGAACAATTTCTAAAGAGGAACTCAAAGCCATACATGACATAAATGAAGGGTTTGAAAATAGAATAAAAAAGGGGGCAAACATTGTAAGTAACTATGATGAGCTGATTGACTACTTAAAGACCAAAAGATATACCTTGACAAGGATTCAGAGAATACTTATTAAAACTCTCATTGGAATTACAAAAAAAGATATGATAATGTTTAAAGAAAGGTTTGAACCTCAATATATAAGGATACTTGGCTTTTCTAAAAAGGGAACTGAGCTTTTAAATAAGATAAAAATAAATAGCAAACTTCCCATAATAACAAATCTAAAAAACTATAAACCCCAAAATATATATGCTGAAAAGATGCTTTATTTTGATATTATATCTACGAATATTTATAGTCTTTTGTTTAAAAAAGCAAGTTTAAGAAAAGGAGGTTATGATTACACTAAAAACCCTTACATAAATATATACTAACTAGCCTTACTAGTTCCTTATAAATATCCTTCAATAATCATCTTCAGGCTCCATAGAAGAGTTGTTTTAAAACAAAACATTTAAGAGATAAAAACAGCTCTTCAAAGAGGCTTCAGAGGAAACATTGAAGGATATTTAAATCTATGATATTAGATTAACTGGCAAAAGAAGTTAAATTAATGTAAGTAATAAAAATACAATCTCCCAATATATATATGATATATATGATTTAGGGAGGACTTAGAGTTGATTTTCATGCCAATATTATTGCTTATTATATTTATACTGTATTTTAGTAAAAAGAATAAAAATATATTAAGAAAAGCAAAAACACTTTTGTTAATATTGGTAACTACAATAATGGTTTTTTATATAATACTTTTTCCCAGGGATATTATTGAGGCCAGCCAGAAGGGTATACATATATGGTTTAGTACAGTACTTCCTTCACTGTTACCCTTTTTTATAGGTGCGGAGTTATTAATAGGTTTAGGAGTTGTTAAATTTATCGGAGTACTGATTGAACCAGTCATTGTGCAAAACTGACTTCAAGCCTTAGAAGAGATAACACAATAAATAAAATAGAGGCTCAAAGAATGATTGCTTTTTGCAGTACCTCCGGGCCTCTATTTATGATCGGAGCAGTGGCTATAGGGATGTTGCATAATGAAGTCATTGGACCATATATAGCCCTAGCCCATTACCTTGGGGCAATAACAGTAGGGTTTATATTTAGATTTTATGAGGGAAATCATGTTTCATACTATAATATGGATAAAGTAAGAAGCAATGTCATAAAAAAAGCCTTTAAGGAAATGCTTGAAGCGAAAGAACTGGATGGAAGGACTTTTGGAAAGCTCCTAAGTGACTCAGTAAAAGAATCAATATCTACAATTATACTTATAGGTGGTTTTATCGTTGTATTTTCCGTAATAATTAAGGAACTTTCCTTGGCGGGGGTCTTTGATTATTTATATTTTGCTATAGGAAATATCACTAATAGTACACTTGTTACAAAGGACCTAATAAAAGTATTAGCAACAGGGATTATTGAAATCACCATGGGATGCAAAATCGCATCGGAGTCAATAAGCTTAGCCCCTACTATGCAGATAGTGTTGTCTACTATGATAATTTCATGGAGCGGTTTATCAATCCATGCACAGGTACTTAGTCTAACAAATGATACAGATATAAACCTGAAAATATATATTTTTTCTAAATTTATTCATTCAATAATTTCAGGAATATATATGTTTGTAATATTAAGTATTATGGGCTATGAAACTGTTGCTAGTATTACACAAACCTTTTCTCAAGATGTACAGAAGATAATAAAATATTCATGGATGAATAAGCTATTATTTTCAGCAAAGATGTTTCTAGTGATTATATCGTCTTTAGTACTAGCTGGTATGATAATTTCTATAATCCAACGGAAAACTAGCTATTAATACTTTTTAATTCTTCTCTATTTGTTTGGAGCGTTCTTAAAATATCTGAAATATTTTTTTCTAAGTTTTCCAGTATTTCATCTGCATATTGTATTGATCCAACTCTTATCTCTGCAGCTTGTCTTTGAGATTGAGATATTATTTCTTCAGATTTTTTTTGTGCTAATTTAATTATTTCATCTTCCTCAGCTAATTTTTCTATATGATTTTTGGCATCTTCAATGATTTTTTCAGCTTCCTGCTGTGCATCTACTAATATTTTATTTCTTTCTTCTTTAATCCATTGAGCTTGTTTTACTTCATCAGGAAGTTGAATTCTAATTTCTTTAATCAATTCAGTTATTTCATCCTTATCAAGTAAAACTTTGCCTGAAAAAGGTATAACTGAACTATTTTCAATTATGTCCTCTAGGGCATCTAATAGACTTAACACACTCATAGTAAGTCACCCCTCTATATTCAATATTTTATAATTTTTCTTTCATCTTTTGTATTACAATATCTGGAACCAGATTTTCTATGTTTCCTCCAAATCTAAATGCCTCTTTTACTAGACTTGAACTCAAATAAGAGTAATCACTATTTGTCATCATAAATAAAGTTTCAATTTCTTTATTTAATTTTCTATTCATCAAAGCCATTTGAAATTCATATTCAAAATCTGAAATTGCTCTTAATCCTTTAATAATAACATTTACATTTTTATTTTGCATATAATCTATCAAGAGTCCAGAAAAACAATCTATTTCCACATTATTTAGGTCAGATATACTTTGTCTTATTAAATCTACTCTTTCCTCCAGATCAAACATAGGAGTTTTATTTGGATTGTTTAATACTGCTACAATTAGCTTGTCAAAGGTTTTTGCAGACCTCTTTATTATATCTAAATGACCATTTGTTATAGGGTCAAAACTACCGGGATAAACTGCAGTTATCATTTTAATCCTCCTCGCTGTAAAAAGAAATAATTGTATTTCCATATCTTCTTTCTTTAAATTTTATTAAACGTCCAATTTTAGGTGGTAAATTGTCGTTAATGTCATGTTCTACAACTATTAAGCCCTCTAGATTCAATAGTTTATTATTATGTATTTCCTCTATACAAGGAATCACAAATCCTTTTAAGTATGGGGGATCCATAAATATTATATCAAATTTTTCCTTGTTTTTCCCAAAGTTCTTAATAGATAAAAAAACATCTTGTATAAAAACTTCAATTTTATCATTTAATTTAGTTTTACTTATATTTTCTTTAATGATATTATAGCACTTTTTATTTTTCTCTATTAAATATGCACATGATGCCCCTCTACTTACAGCTTCAATTCCTAAATTTCCTGTGCCTGAAAACAAGTCTAAGACTTTAGAGTTTGGTATATAGGGGGCTAAAATATTAAAGAGTGATTCTTTCACTCTATCACTAGTGGGTCTGGTTTTTAAACCTTTTAGACTTTTGAGTTTAACACCTTTAGCCTGTCCACCTATTACTCTCATAGGCTTCGCTCCTTTCAATAAATATATTTTAGCATAAATGTAAAATACAAACAAACAAAATAAAATATATATAAATTATTTGTTAGGCAAAAAAAGAAGAGGTAACAGCAAGCCACTACCTCTTCTTTTTATATTATAATTATTTACCTGACATTTGTCTTTCAGCCATTTCCACTAATCTTTTAGTCATATATCCACCGACATAACCGTTCTGTCTAGCAGTTAAATTACCTTTATCAACTGTTTGATAGTTTGATAATCCAAGCTCGTTGGCAATTTCAAATTTCATTTGATTAAGTGCTTGTTTAGCTTCTGGTACAAGCTGTCTATTTCTTCCTGTATTGTTGTTAGCCATTGTTTATCACCTCCTGTAGTATTAATTTTTCCACAATGATAATTATTTACTCTTAGTAATTTTTGCATGTTTTGTTAACTAGTAGCTTGACAGGAGGTAATATTTACTTAGCTTTAAATAGTGAAATCATTGTATATATTACCAAATAGATTTTCTGTTTTTAGTTTTAAAGCTTCTTTATCATTTGAATTTAATTTATTAAAGTTTTTCACAATATACAGTGCTTCTTCCTGAGACTTCTTAAGTATATTTACATGTTTAAACAAGTCAGCTATCTTAAGTTCTGGCAAGCCGTGTTGCTTCGTACCGAAAAAATCTCCCGGTCCTCTAAGTTTCAGATCTTTTTCTGCGATTATAAATCCATTGTTTGTATTTTCCATGGTTTTCATTCGCTCTATAGTAACTTTACTATTGCTTTCACTTATTAAAAAACAGTATGATTGTAGGCTGCTTCGACCTACCCTACCTCGAAGTTGATGGAGTTGTGCTAGGCCAAACCTTTCGGCATTTTGAATTACCATTATTGAGGCATTAGGTACGTTGACTCCAACTTCTATCACTGTAGTAGTTATTAAAATTTCAATTTCACCGGATTTAAACTTTTTCATGATAGTTTCTTTGTCTTCAGAGTTCATTTTACCGTGTACCAAACCTAACTTGTTTGAGTTGAAATAATTGTCTTTAAGATTTTCATATAGATCAATTGCAGATTGTGCATCTATTTTGTCAGAGTCTTCAACTAGAGGACAAACTATATAAGCTTGTCTACCTTTAGTAATTTCCTTTTTTATAAAATTATATAACTTTTCAGTTTCCTTCGGTGATATGTGGTAAGTTTTAACATGCTTTCTTCCAGGTGGGAGTTCATCAATTATCGATATGTCCAGGTCTCCGTATAATATAAGAGATAAAGTTCTAGGTATTGGAGTTGCTGTCATTACTAATACATCAGGATTATATCCTTTTTGCTTTAAAAAGCTTCTTTGCCTGACTCCAAATCTATGTTGTTCATCTGTTACCACTAGCCCTAGGTTTTTAAAAACAACTTTATCTTGGATTAATGCATGGGTTCCTATTATGATATCTAACTTACCACGCTTGATATATTCAAGAATTTTACTTCTATCTTTTACACTTTTAGTTAAAACACCAACCTTGATACCAAGGGGTTTTAAGATATTTTCAAAGGTCTTGAAATGTTGTTCGGCTAAGATCTCCGTAGGTGCCATTAAAGTACTTTGATATCCATTTAAGCATGATAAATACATTGCTAACAAAGCAATGATAGTTTTACCAGAACCTACATCCCCTTGTATAAGTCTATTCATCCCCTTTGGACTTGTCATATCTTTAATAATGTCATTTAATGCATTAACTTGGGCATTGGTCAGTTTAAAGGGCAGCATGTCAATCAAGTCCTGAACTTGAGGAAACATATCAAATTTTATACCATTATTTGATTCAGTATTATTTTTTTTTATCATTAATAGTCCAAATTGCAAAAAAAACAATTCTTCAAATACAAGTCTATATTTTGCTACTTTTAATGAGCGGGATGAAGATGGGAAATGTATATTTTTAATTGCATAATTAATATCACATATTTTGTTTTTTTCTAAAATATATGAAGGTAAATATTCCTTTATAGTTATTCTATACTCTGAAATAAGTTTTTTTTGTAAAGTAATTATTTCATTTTGAGATAATCCATTGATTAGAGGATATTTAGGAGTTAAAGAGCAAAAATCCTCTATACTTTCTTTCTGAATGCTTCTAAATTTAGGATGATTGATTTGAACTTCTCCATTTATTATATTAATATTCCCATAAAAATAGTATTTTTCATTATTCTTAAAGATTTTTTTTAAATATGAAGAATTATAAAATATGACATAACCTATACCCGTATTATCCTGTATGGGAAGTTTTAAAATTCTTTTATTTTTTGTTGTTATTTCTTGAATTTTACCACATACTTTTCCAATAATTGTAGCTTTTTCATTATGTCTAACTTTATTTAAGGTCTTTAAATTTTTCCTATTTTCATAGGTAGTTGGGAAATAATAAAGAAGATCGGCAACTGTATATAATCCCAATTTATTGAACTTTGATGTTTTCTTTGCACCGACACCTTTTAGGCTCGAAATCGGATCATCTAATCGTATCATTTTAACACCTCAGGTTATTAAATGATCAAAGAATAATTATTAGTTAACGATTTATTACTACATGCTGTTAAAACTACTCAACTGAAAATATATAATAGTATAACGGCTGACCGCCAAAATATATTTCTACATCTAAATCAGGATATTTTTCTTGAATTTTTGTAGCAAGTGACTTGGCTTCTTCTTCATCTATTTCTTCTCCATAGTAAATGGTCAGAATTTCGTAATCATTATTTAATACTTGATTTACAGCTTCTAAGGCAACCGAATTAACGCTATTTCCTACAGTTGAAATTTTTCCATCCAAAATTCCTAGTATATCTCCCTTCTTAATTGTAAGACCATTAAAATTAGAATCCCGAACAGAGTACGTAATCTGAATAGTTTTTACTGATTCAATAGCTTTGCTCATTCTATCAGTGTTTTCTTCTATACTTGCCGAAGGATCGAATTCAATGATAGACGTAATCCCCTGTGGAATTGTTTTAGTAGGAATTACAATTACATTTTTTTTGCTTAATTCCTTAGCTTGATTTGCAGCTAGCACTATATTACTGTTATTTGGAAATATAAAAATATTTTCAGCATTAATTTCATTAACGGCCTTTAAAAGATCTTCAGTACTAGGGTTCATAGTTTGTCCCCCGGTTATTACCTTGTCAACATTTAAATCATTTAAAATATTTAAAAGCCCTTCTCCCATGGCAACAGCAATCAGACCATATTTTTTTGCTTCGGATTTATTATGGACTTTTTCATCAAAAACTTTATTTCTATGTTGATGTTTCATATTGTCAATTTTTATATTTATGAGTTCACCTAAATCTAAACCATATTCAATTATTTTACCGGGATTATTGGTATGTATATGGACTTTAACTAAATCTTCATCACCAACAACCAGCAGACTGTCGCCTAAATTCTTAATTTTTTCTTTTAGGTTGTCAGGATTTAAAGATTTTCCCTGTACGATAAATTCAGTACAGTAACTGAATTTGATATCTCGACCATGGGGTGTATCATCATGTATCTTTAAATTATTTAAATCAGATTCAATATCTATATCTTCTTTTCCTGAAATAACTTCATAAAACCCTTTTAAAATGAAAATTAAACCCTTTCCACCAGCATCAACTACACCAGCTTGTTTTAAAACATCTAGCAATTCCGGTGTTCTCTCAAGACTAGCTTCAGCATGTCTGATTATTCCATAAAAAAAATCACTAAAATCAATATTTTTATTTGCTAGTTCGTAAGCTTTTTTGCCAGTTTCCTTAATTATTGTGAGAATTGTGCCCTCTATTGGTTTCATAACTGCTCTATAAGCAGTATCTGAAGCATTTTTAAGGGCATTTGCAAAGTCTTTTATGGTAAGTATTTCTTTACCCTGACAACCCTTTTCAAAGCCCCTTAGTATTTGAGATAGTATTACACCTGAATTACCCCTTGCTCCCATCAAAGAACCATTTGCAGCGGCTTTAGCAATGCTGTGAACTGTCTTGCCCTGTACTTTTGATATTTCATTTATTGCTGAATCCATGGTTAATGACATGTTAGTTCCCGTATCTCCGTCAGGAACCGGAAAAACATTAAGAGAATCCACAACCTCTCTATTTTTATTTAGTATTGAAGCTCCTTGGATAAACATTTTTTTTAATATTTCACCATCTATGTGTTTGATTTTCAAGATTGTACCCTCCTTTAGCTTTGTACTCTTACTCCTTCAATATTGATATTTACTTTTTTTACTGTCATTCCTGTTTGATTCTCCACATTATATTTTACTTTTTCTATTATGTTATTTGCTACTACTGAAATTTTAGTTCCAAACTGAACAATTATATACAGGTCAATTATTACAGAATTATCTTCAATGTGGATTTTTACTCCTTTATCCAGGTTTTCTTTTTTTAGTAACCTAACTATGCCGTCTGCTGCAGATTTAGAAGCCATTCCGACAAGGCCATAGCATTCGATTGCTGAAGCTCCAGCTATAGTTGAGATAACATCATTACTAATATATACTGAGCCCATAGAATTTTCTATTTTTGCAGTCATATAAAAACCTCCTTCATGATTTGAGGAATACTATTATAATATATATTATTATTCTATAGCAATGTTTATATATATTCAATTGTTTAATAAAAGAAAAGATTAAGTAAAATGAGGAATAATTGATTATTAATGTTGCATAGAATAACTATATTATGATAAAATAGATATGTTTTTAAATGGATGATTAACACTCGAGGAGGTGTAATATATGGCGAAAAAATGTGATATTTGTGGAAAGGGCAAACTATCAGGAAATAAAGTAAGTCACTCAGTTCGTCGTACTAGAAGAACCTGGACTCCAAACATAAAAAGAGTTAAGGCCATGGTTGATGGTTCACCAAAGAGAATTACTGTTTGTACAAGATGTTTGCGTTCAGGTAAAGTAGAAAGAGCAATATAACTTGATTTGTAAAAGGCCTACAATTCTAAGTAGGCTTTTTTTACTTTTTGTTTATATAAAAAGCTTATATCCTGTAAATATAAGCAAGATACCCAGTAAAATCATCCAAACATTATAGGGCAGTACAATAACTAAAATTGTAATTACTCCTATGGACGCTAGGAGTAGGCACAGTAATTTTTCACATCCTGCAAATCTTCTTCTATGTATACCCATATTCACCTCTCCTTTTTTAGTAAGATAGATACCGAAAGAGAATTATTAAAAATACGACTAGAAGACAAAATAATATTGTATACCATATTTTTAATGGAACAAATTCTATAACAATTATTGTACCTGTTAATCCAAGTATTACTCCTAAAATTTTTCTGATTAACAGCCCTCTTCGTTTCATAAAACTCACTCCCTAGGCTTATTAATATATAGTATTCTTATATCCTTTTTTATGACACAAAAAAAACCTACTTAGCGTAGGTTTTTCAATTAGAAAGTCTCAATCTCTTGCCTTTATAACTAAAAGTTGGCCACTTTGAATTTTTATAGTGGCTTTTTTGTCAACAAAGCTATTGCTGATTCCTAGGGATGAACCGAGCCTGATCTCAGCATTATGAAGAGGAAATTTAAGGCCTTTTAAAGTTATTCCCGTAACTTTTTCAGTTAAGGGTAATATGGATATAAAGTCACCATTATTGCCATATAACTCAATTTCCTTATCAATTAGATATATTTCATTATTTTCATTAATTATCCTTGCAAAAACGCCTTTTTCTAAAAGTTTTTTTAACAATGCTATATTGGCCAAAGTATGATCCATTCTACTTCCTATTGTACCAATATAAATAATTTCTGAAGGATTTTTAGACAGTGCAAAATCAGTTGCTAGCTCTGTATCTGTAGCATCCTTATCGACGGGAAATTTAAGGAATTTCACCTTTTTAGAAACAAATAATTTCCTGTTCTTTTCATCTATTGAATCTAAATCTCCTATTACTATATGGGGTATAGCACCCATATTAACTAGATGCTTTGCACCACCATCAGCACAAATAATTAAATCTGCTTCAATTATAATTTTTTTATAAAAATTATAATTCTCTATGTTACCGTTTGATACAATTAAGCATTTCATTATTTCTTCACCGAAACCTTACTTGTCTTGTCTCTAAAACTATTTACAGTTTCCGAAATATTATCACTCTTAAATATAGCGGAACCAGCTACTATAACATTAGCACCAGCTTCCACAACTTTTTCAACATTATCTAACTTTATTCCACCGTCTACTTCGATATCGATATTTAATTGTCTATCTAAAATCATATCTTTAAGTCTTTTTATCTTATTCAAAGTATTTCTTATAAACTTTTGTCCTCCAAATCCTGGATTAACGGACATAAGCAGTACCATATCTAATTCATCCAATATTTCTTCAATAGTACATAAAGGTGTAGCCGGATTTAATGAAACGGCTGCCTTGATTCCATGGGACTTGATATTTTGTATAGTTCTATGTAAATGGGTACATGCTTCAACATGTACAGTTAATATGTTTGCTCCAGCATTTACAAAGTTTTCTATATATTTATCAGGATTGGTTATCATTAGATGTACATCAAAGGGTAGGCTAGTTTTCCCTTTTAAACTCTCTAATACCGGTGGACCAATTGTTATATTGGGAACAAAATAACCATCCATTATATCTATGTGCAACAAATCAACCCCAGCTTTTTCAACAGTTTTAACATTATCCAATAAATTTCCAAAATCAGCTGAGAGTATGGAGGGTGCAATTTTAATCATAATTAGTACCTCCTATCTTTATTTTCTAAAATCTGGTTTATAAAATATACATAATTATTGTAACGATTAATATTTATATGTCCGTTTTCTACTGCTTCTTTCACCTTGCATTTCGGTTCATTAACGTGGATACAATTTGAAAATTTACATTCATACATGAAATTGCGAAACTCAGGGAAAAAATAGCTTAATTCATCAGCTTTAATATAGCCTATGTCTAAGGAAGTAAAGCCTGGTGTATCTACTACCCATCCACCAAAATCAAGTTTTAACAGTTCAGTATGTCTTGTAGTATGTTTTCCCCTCTTGATTTTTGAGCTTATATCTCCCGTTTTAAGCTGTAGACCAGTTTGAACTTCGTTTAAAATACTAGACTTGCCTACTCCAGATGGACCTGCAAAAACCGTTATTTTGTCCTTCAATACACTACGGATTTCATCCATTCCAATTTGTTTTTTTACACTTGTAAAAATAACTTTATAACCTGTATTTTTATATGTTTCAATAATATCTCTACTAATGTTTTGTATATCAAGATCAATCTTATTGATGCATATGCTAAGATTTAAATTATGATATTCTCCCATAATAAGCAGTTTATCTAGAAGCTGAAAATTTGGCTCAGGATTTGTGGCTGCAAACACGATTATAGCCTGTTCTACATTGGCAACAGGGGGTCTTATGAGTTCAACTTGTCTATCTATAATATCTTCAATAACCCCTTCGTTAGTACTGGCATTTATAGAAAATAGAACATAGTCACCAACTAAAGGAGTTATATTTTTATTTCTGAATCTCCCCCGCGCTCGACATTCATAAACATTACCATTATGTTTAACGTAGTAAAATCCTCCTATCCCCTTAACAATTATGCCTTTTTGTGACATCTGATTCCTCCCTTATTTAAATACCTCTTCTTTTGTATATTCCAACTCACTACCAAAGTAAATGTCTAACTTTACTTTGCCTTTGCCTGAGACAGTAACTTTTAAGTTTTCTTCGCTCTTCTTATGAATTCCCTCATATACCGTAGTAGATACACCATTTTGAATTTTAACAATTTTAACTAATTCTTCATCCTTTTCAAAAGTAAGAGGTATTATGAGGGTTCTTTCTACTATATCTTGTTCATCTTCAGGAGGTAAATGATTTTTCTCGAGAGGTTCCAGGGGGTTTTCCGGACCTTCACTAACAACGAGACTTACTACTGAATTTTCTTTTACTTCTGTACCAGGTTTAATGCTTTGGGATATTATACTATTTTTTTCAACATTCGGATCATACTTACGGTCAATTTCTTTAATTATTAAACCCAAAGCTTTAATTGTTTCTTTTGCACTATCAATATTTTTTCCTATTAAGTTAGGCATAATTACAGTTTGAATTTTTCGACCTTCACTGACAATAAGATTGATTTCTGAGTCTTCTGCTATCTCGGTGTCTGAATTCGGTGACTGTTCTAGTATAATACCTATTGGCAAATCATCATATTTGTAGGTAATATTTCCTAGTTTAAGGTTATTATTTTCTAAAATTAATTTGGCCTCATCCAATTCCTTGTGAATTAAATTCGGAACCTTTACTTTTTTAGGACCCTTACTTAATGTTAATCTTACAGTATAGGTTTCTTTCACTATTTCTCCTGCTTCTGGATCCTGGCTGAGAATATGTCCTTCTTCGACAACTTTACTATACTGCTCCTTTGATTTTTCTATACTCATAAAACCTAAACTTTCTAATTTCTGCTTAGCAGCTTCATAGGATAAATTCTTTACATCAGGAACTTCCAGCTCCTTTATTAAAAATTTATCTTTGAACATATTGTAGAAAATTCCTGAAACCAATAGAATTGATAAAACAAAGGCAGAAACTACACCGATAAATAAAGGTAACTTGCGGGACTTTTTGGTGCTAGATTTGTGCTCAGTGGTATCTGAGTCTATATCATTAATTGAAGGCATTACCCTTGTAGGGGATTCATCATCATCAAAGGTGACAATTTTATTTGAAGGATTATTTAACGCCTTCTCTAAATCTTTATATAAATCAATTGCATTGTCATATCTTTTACTTTTATCTTTTTGCATAGCCTTCAAAATAATACTTTCTAAAGCTTGACTAACTTCTTTATTAATTAGTGAAGGTGGTACAATTTCTTCCTTAAGATGCTTTAAAGCTACTGAAATTGGAGTATCTCCAGAAAAAGGGACTTTTCCTGTTATCATTTCATACATTGTTACACCTAGGGAATAAATATCGGATTTTTCATCTACAAAGCCTCCCCTTGCTTGTTCAGGTGAAAAATAATGAACAGAACCTATAACATTCCCAGTATTTGTAATTGTAGATGAAGTTATGGCTCTAGCTATTCCAAAATCAGTCACTTTTATTCGTCCATCTTCTGTGATGAGTATATTGTGTGGTTTTATATCCCTGTGAATGATATGATTATTATGGGCATGGTGTAGTGCTAAAGCAATTTGTTTTGATATGCCTATTGTTTCCTGATTTGCTAAAAATCTCTTTTCCCTTATGTAACTTTTCAAAGTTTTTCCCTTTACATATTCCATAACAATATAGTATATATCATTATCAGTACCTACGTCATATATGTTTACTATATTTGGATGGGAGAGACTAGCTGCTGCTTGAGATTCTTTTTCAAACTTATTAATGAAATCCTCATCTGAAGTAAACTCAGGTCGTAGTATTTTAACAGCAACATATCTATTTAATAGACGACACTTGGCCTTATAAACGAGTGCCATGCCGCCTCCACCTATTTTTTCAATAATTTCGTATCTGTCTCCAAGTATTTTCCCAATCATGCTTTTCAACTCCCTTATTAACTACACCTGTATCTGATAGCTATTATTGTAATATTATCGTATCCGCCTCTATTGTTAGCTAAGTCTACTAAATAATCACAGGCATTTTGTAAATTTGAATGTTCTATAAAGCTTTTTTTAATCTCATCATTGTCAATAATATTTGTTAAACCATCAGTGCAAAGTATAATTATATCTTCATCATATATTTCTTTGCTCGATATATCAGGTTCTGCATTCAAATTTGTACCTAGAGCCTTCGTAATAATATTTTTTTTAGGGTGATTTTTAGCCTCAATTTCTGTAATGCTTCCATTTTTTAAAAGCTCACTTACTAATGTATGATCTTCTGTTAACTGCATAAGTTCATTATTACGTAGTATATAAGCTCTGCTATCTCCTATATGGCCTAAATATATTTTATTATTAAGAATTATAGCTATAGTAATAGTTGTACCCATTCCGTCACAATCTTCATTAAAAAGAGAGCGTTCATATATTTTGTTGTTGGCCTTTTCAATAGCTTTTCTTATGAGACTATATATTTCAAAGTCATTTAATATCTCAGTATTATTCCATTCATCCTCAATAAATTTGCTTACCACATCAATAGCCATTTTGCTTGCCACTTCACCTGCATTATGGCCTCCCATGCCGTCAGCAACAATAAACATACAATTATTTTTTTCATCAATATAGAATGAATCTTCATTATTATCCCTAATTTTACCAATATGTGTTTTTGCTGCCCATTCCATTCAATCACCTCAAAATCGTACTAACAAATATGAATTTTATCATAAGTTTAGCCAGTTTAAAACTGGCCTTACTGCTTTATTCTTTTCAGCTTACAAATAAAAAATCCATCAACCCTATCTAAATGCGGATATAGCTGCAAAAATTTTTCATGAGATTTTATATTGTTGGGAAGATAAGAATTAACGTCCAATAAGATAAAATTGCTATTATTTTCTAAAAACTTATGTATAATACCTATATTTTCATCATCCTGAATCGTGCAGGTACAGTAGACCAGGCTGCCCCCAATCTTCACATATTTTGAGCTATTATTTAAGATTTTAAGCTGCATGACAGCAAGGTTGTTAATATCTTTAGAACATTTAAAATATTTAATTTCGGGCTTCCTTCTTATTATACCAAATCCTGAACAGGGTGCGTCAACCAAAACTTTATCGGCCCTATTTATCAGTTTGTCATCAAGCTTTAAGGCATCGAAATTTTCCGTTTCGATTATAGATATACCTAATCTACTTGCATTTTCCCTAATGAGGTTTAATTTATGATCATGTATATCTCTAGAAAGTATTTTACCCTCATTATTCATTAATTGGGCGATATGCGTAGATTTACCTCCCGGTGCACTACAAACGTCTATAACAAAATCCCCTTCCTTTGGATCTAAAATGTGACCCACCAACATGGAGCTTTCATCCTGAACTTGGAATAATCCATTATTAAATGAATCTAAACTATTTAAGTTGTTTGTAAGATTTTCAATAATAACTGCTTCAGGTGTATACATCCCTTCCCTACATCTAGCCCCTTCTCCTGTTAACAAATCAATCAAGTGACTTCTTGAGATTTTTAATGTATTTGTTCTTATTGTAAGGTTGGGAGCTTCATTATTTACTTTTAGAAGCTCCTCGGTAAATTCAGGACCAAATTTTTTTAGCCATATTTTTACCAACCATTCAGGATGGGAATATTTTATTGATAAAAATTTTATCGGATCTTTATCAAAATCAGGCAGTTTCACATTATCTTTATTTCTAATATAGCTTCTTAATATGCCATTTACAAAGCCTGAGAGCCTACGATTTACTACTTTTGCTAGTTTTACAGATTCGTTTACGGCAGCAGAATTGGGAATTTTACTTAGAAAAACAATCTGATATAGACCTAATCTTAAAATATTCAGTATATAAATGTTGATTTTATTAAACTTTGTTTTAGAAAACTGTTTTATTATATAATCCAGGTACAACTTGTTTTCTAAAACTCCATATACCAGTTGCGTGATAAAACGACGATCTATTTGGTCAATATCAAGTTCTTTCACAAGCTTGTTAATTGTAATGTTTGAATAGGCCCTATTGGTTTCAATGTCAATTAGTATTTCTAGAGCAACTTTTCTAGGATTATTTTTTTTCATGTTGAGCCTCCAAAATACTCATAAGTTAAGTATATTTTTAATTAATCTCTACTATTTCTAAGAATTAATAGTCTTAATAATTGTGCTATAGAAACTGCTGTAGCTGCTACATATGTTAGGGCAGCTGCATTTAAAACGGACTTAGAAGCCTTTATTTCTTCCGAAGTTATAAAACCATTAGCGGTTAACTGTTCCAAAGCCCTTGTACTAGCATTAAATTCTACCGGAAGAGTGATAACATGAAACATGACGGCAGCAAGGTAAAATAATATACCTATGTCGATCAGATTTATACTTCCAAATATAAAGCCGGCAAATACCAAAACCCAAACTATTCTAGAACCAAAGGATGCTATAGGAGCAATTTGATTTCTTATAGTTAAAGGCGTATATCCTTTGGCATGTTGTATAGCATGACCTGCCTCGTGGGCTGCAACACTTATAGCAGCTATAGAAGCACTGTTATATACATTACTTGAGAGTCTTAGAACTTTCTTTCTGGGATCATAGTGGTCTGTAAGGTAACCACTTATATGTTCTACAGTAACATCGTTTAAACCATTTCTATCTAATATAGCACGAGCAACTTGACTACCCGTATATCCATATAAATTTCTAACTTTCAAATATTTATTGAAGGTTGATTTTACTTTACCTTGAGCATAAAAGGCGAATATTATGGCCGGTATTAATAATACAAAACCAATTGAATCAAATAGCATCATTTTTATAACCTCCTCATGAAAAGTTTAATAGAGTCTTCCACATTCCTAGTATTTACACAAGCTATTATTCCCCTAGGTTTATAGTCCTTAATTAGTCTTCGAGCTAGAGTACCTCCAGTTACTATTTCAAGTTTTACATTGTATTTATTACACACATCTATCAAATCACTTATGTCACAGGCTCCACATTTATGACAGTTGTCAATATTTCCTGTGATTTTATGTTTGCAAAAGGATTTTTGTAGACAGTGGGGAGCTATCACAAGTATATCTTCAGGGTTTAATTTAGGTTCCTTTAAAATTACTATTTTGTTATTTATCTGTGAAAAGACCCTTCTTATAGAATCTTTATCAATATTAACCAAACTAGAAAGAAAAATCATTACTGGATAGATCAGTTTAACTGACCTCTCTAGAAAAGTTATAAAAATATTCGGTACCTTTTTATTATTTATAAGTCTTGCTAGTAAATATGATAGAAATAACAAAAATACAATTATTATTATAGTTAACAAGATTATTGTCTTTATTATGATTTTATAAAGGTTTATTCCACTATTTCGTATAATAAAAAATAAAGTAAAGGTTATCATACTGATTGCAATGACAATTATGAGCATAAGGCACAAAAATAAACGTTTATCCCTATTAATATTAATATTTTCCATATTATTCGCCTAATACTATCCCCTTTTCTAAAATATTTCCTCTTATATATTCATCAACAGACATTCGTCTGCTGTTCGGAAACTGGATTTCTTCAATAAGAAGAGTACCGCAGCCTGTTGAAACAAGTATTCCTTCTTTTGATACTTTTAATATTTCTCCGAATTTATTGGTACCTTTCTCATTTGAAATCCTAGCCTTCCATACTTTTAAGCTTTTACTTTTGTATTTAGTATAAGCAACGGGCCAAGGATTTAAACCTCTAATTAGATTAAATACCTCCACTGCGCTTTTACTCCAGTCAATCAGCCCCATTTTTTTATCTAGCATGCTTGCATAACTGCTTTCTGAATCATTTTGGGGTACTCTGGGGGCTTCATTAAGTTCAATTAATCTCAATGTTTCCATCAAAACCTCAGCGCCTACAACTGCAAGTCTGTCATGGAGCTCGCCAGCCGTCATATTTTTTTCTATTATAACTTCTTTTTTAAGTATCATGTCTCCTGTATCCAGTCCCTCATCCATATACATTGTAGTTATTCCTGTTTTAGATTCACCTCTGATGATAGCCCAGTTAATAGGAGCTGCTCCTCTATACCTTGGTAGTAACGAAGCATGTACATTTATACAACCTTTGACAGGGATATTTAATATTTCTTTAGGCAGGATTTGACCGTATGCAACTACTACTATACAGTCTAAATCCATATTCTGTAAAGTTCTAATAAAATTTTTATCCTTTACTTTTTTAGGTTGCAAAATATTTAGACCAGACTCCTGAGCTTTAATCTTAACAGGAGGGGGAGATACTTTTTTTCCCCTTCCCTTTGGTCTATCTGGCTGTGTTACTACAGCTAAGATTTCATGTTTTGAATTGTTAATTGCTTCTAAACATGGGACGGCAAAATCTGGTGTTCCCATAAATAAGATTCTCATACACTAACACCTACTCCTCAATAATTTTATCTGTAAAAAGTATTCCATTAAGATGATCTATTTCATGGTACAATGCCCTGGCCAATAAACCCTCACCTTCTATAATTAACTCTTTGCCGTTTCTGTCGGTTCCTTTAACTTTAACCTTTTTAGGCCTTTGCACCTTGCCTGTGACCTGTGGTATGCTTAAACAACCCTCTACATCAATTTGTTTTCCACTTTGTTCAAGGATTTCTGGATTGATAAGTTCAATGATACCGTCGCCTACATCTATTACAATAATTCTCTTTAAAATTCCTACTTGGGGAGCAGCCAAGCCAACTCCATCAGCATTATACATTGTTTCAACCATATCATCTATTAGTTTAATTATTTTATCATCAATTATTTCTACGGTCTTGGAAGTCTTTCTTAAAATTGGATCATTACCTTTTCTAATATTTCTTATAGCCATAAAACTCCTCCTAAATTAACAATTAAAATATATTATATGGGTTAATATCAATACTTAGATTGACATTGCTTTCTATTATTTTATCACGATTTATATTACATATATAATTAATTATACCCTTTATATTTTTACGGTCAACACCTTGATACTTAATTACTATTTGCCATCTATAGTTTCCCTTTATTTTATTAAAGATAGCAGGATTTGGCCCTAATAGAATTGCATTGTTTTTTTCTTTATCTACAGCTTGTTTTAGTTTGGCAAATAAACTGTTTGCTGAATTTATTACTGCTTTTTCTTCTTCTCCATATATAATAATATTAGTAAGCTCATAGAAAGGTGGATATAAAAATTCCTTTCTTAAACTGAGCTCATTATTAAAAAAATTTAAATAGTCATGATTTTGAGAAGATGTAATTGCAAAATTATCAGGACTATAGGTTTGTATAATAACCTTTCCCTTGAACTCATGTCTTCCTGCTCTACCGGCAACTTGAGTCAAAAGTTGAAAAGTCCTTTCGTTTGCACGATAATCGGGTAGATTTAGGGTTATATCCGCTGATAGTACACCAACAAGGGTTACGTAAGGGAAATCTAACCCCTTCGTTACCATCTGTGTTCCGATTAGTATATCTGCCTCTCTATTTTCAAAGGCTTTTATTATTTTTTCAAGATGTCCTTTTCTAGAAGTGGTATCAACATCAAGCCTTTGAGTTTTAGCTGATGGGAAAAGTTTTTTCACGTATTCTTCCACTTTTTCAGTTCCAGAGCCAAAATATTTAATATATTTACTTGTACAATCGGGACAAATTTTGGGTACAGAACTCTTAAAACCACAATAATGACATTTAGCCAAATTATTTTTTTGGTGGTATGTAAGAGAAATATCGCAGTTTGGACATTTTAAAACGTATCCGCAGCTTCTGCAGGATATAAATGTAGAATGTCCTCTGCGGTTTAGAAATAAAATAGTTTGTTTTCTATTTGATAGATTTTCCTTTATGGAATCATATAATTTTCGACTAAAGATACTTTTGTTGCCCTCTGCAAGTTCTCTTCTCATATCTACTATGTCTATTTTGGGCATGGAATTCTTATTAAATCGTTTTTTCAACTCCAAAAGCTCATATTCACCCTTTATTGACTTATAATAGCTTTCAACAGAGGGTGTCGCTGTTCCTAATACTAAAACTGCATTATCTTCCTTGCATCTATATTTAGCTATTTCAACAGTGTGATATTTAGGGCTTATTTCGGATTTATAGGAGGATTCATGTTCCTCATCTATAATTATTAAACCCAGGTTATCGCAGGGTGCAAAAACTGCGGATCTAGCTCCTATAACTATAGGTATTTCATTATTCTTTATTTTTTTCCACTGATCAAATCGTTCCCCAAGGGACAGCTTACTGTGTAAGATAGCAACATTTTCTTTAAATCTTCTTACAAATTTACTTGCAATTTGAGGAGTTAAAGATATTTCAGGAACTAGAATAATTGCTTGTTTTTTCATTTTTAAAACATGATCAACAAGTTGCATATATATTTCTGTTTTCCCGCTACCAGTAACACCATGTATTAGAAAAGGTTTGTATTTTTCACGGACTAAAGTAGAAAGTATGTTTTCATAGACACTTTTTTGTTCATTATTAAGGGGGTTAGGCTTTTCTTTTTTTAAGTTTCGAACATCAATAGGGCTTCTAAAGTCTTTTTTATCTTCAATGACTACTAATCCTTTTTTGACTAAGCTATTAACTACAGACCTATAGGTATTTAATTCCGATAAAAGCTCTTTTAATTCTATTTCACCGACATTTAGTAAATATTTTAAAATTTCAATTTGCTTATAGGCTTTGTTGGAAATATTAGAAATAACATTATTGAAATCAGATTTGTTAAAATTTAATCTTACGACCTTTTTGTATTTTATAGTTACATCATTATAAAACTGCTCTTTTATACTAATAAAATTTTTACTTACTAAATGTTTTATATCATTTTTGCAGTCAAAATTTAATGTTTTGATCAGTTTATTATGGCTAAATTCTTTTTTTTCTTTTAATAAATTTAAAATTTCTATTTGTCTTTCTGAAAGATTTTCAAAGGAACTATTTTCTTTGAAATTTTCATTCTTTAAACTATATAATTTTTTCTTTTTTAGAGTAGTACCTGTTGGAATTAAGCAATTTATAGCTTCATAATATGTACAAAGATAAGTATCCCTCATCCATTTACATAGTTCAATTTGCTTTTCGGTTAGGCATATATCTTCTTCAACTAAACATCTGATATCCTTTACCTTTTTTAGATTAGTGTTTGATATGAGTCGTAAGGTAAAGCCTTCTAAAAGCTTATTGCCGACGCCAAAAGGAACTATAACTTTAGATCCAACCTTGATTTTGCCAAGTAAATTGTTAGGGATATGGTAAGTATATAGTTTGTCGGTATACCTTGTCCTTGTGTTAACTGCAATTTCGCAATAGTTTTGATATTCCATTTTAAAGCCTCCGAAATAGTAATTATAAAGGAGTAGGGTCCCCTACTCCTGATTTAATAAGTCAACAATTTTATCAAGTATTATATCTGCAACTTCATCTTTTTTCATTTTATCAAACTTCTCAATTTTTCCTTTTTTATCTATGATGGTTACAATGTTCGTTTCCTCTTTAAAGCCTGCACCTTGCTGGCTTAGATCATTTGCTACTATAAAGTCGAGGTTTTTCTTATTGACCTTTTTAATTGCATTATTCATTAAATCGTTAGTTTCGGCGGCAAAACCAACTAGAATTTTATTTTTTTTCTTTTTTCCCAATTCGTATAGTATGTCGGGATTTCTCGTAAGCTTTATGTCGAGATCAAAATTGCTTTTTTTAATTTTCTGATTTGATATATTTGATGGCCTATAATCTGAAACTGCAGCAGCTTTGATTATAATATCCGCATCATCAAAGTGATTTAAAATGGCCTCGTACATATCGTTAGCCGTTACAATATCAACGGTTTTAATATCATAGGGCTTTTTAAGATTGGTAGGCCCAGATATTAAGATTACCTCTGCTCCCCTTTTCCTTGCAGCTTCTGCAAGGGAATAACCCATTTTGCCAGAAGAATGGTTGGTTATATATCTTACCGGGTCAATGGGTTCTTGGGTTGGACCAGCAGTAACAATTACTTTTTTACCTAAAAGATCTTTTGATTTTGAGCAGGTCTTTAGTATTTTTACAATTTCATTTACTATATCTTCCGGTGCAGCCAATTTCCCTCTGCCATAATCGCCGCAAGCCAACCTTCCTGATGCTGGATCTATAAAATAGTAGCCTAATTGCTTTAATCTTTCAATATTATTTTGAACTATAGGATTTTCATACATATTTGTATTCATTGCAGGTGCTATAAGCACAGGTGCCCTTGTAGCCATTACTGTAGTTGACAGCATATCATCTGCTATACCATTTGCGATTTTTCCAATAATATTGGCGGTAGCTGGTGCAATAACAAATAAATCTGCTTTCTGGGCTAAAGATATATGCTCTACATCCCACGTTTTTGGTTCCTTAAACATATCTGTAACAACATAATTTTGTGAAAGAGATTGAAATGATAGGGGTTTTACAAATTCCTGGGCTGAACTGGTCATAATTATATTTATATTTACATTAAGCTTTTTTAGTCTGCTAACTAAATCTAAAGTTTTATATACTGCTATGCCACCAGTTACACCGATCACTATGTTTTTACCTTTTAACATACCACACCTCTGAGTAATTTATTTATCAGAATCAATTCTTTTATATTCAACCTTATCTTCATAAATTTCATAAGTTGCCACTGTTACGGGCTTATTTGATCTAATATCAGTAAGCTTAGTTTCGCCATCAATTAATTGCCTTGCCCTTTTTGCAGTCGCAACTACTAAAGTATATCTACTATCAACTTTTTTTAATAAATCATTAATAGATGGTTTGAGCATTATACTTCCTCCTTGTATTTTTTGATTAATTCATATATATTGTCATCGACACGGCATTTTTCAGCTTCTATGATTGATATAAGTTTATTTACTGCATTATCTAGTTTATCATTTATTATATAATAATCATAGTCCTTTATAAAATCAATCTCTTCATAGGCGCACTTTAGTCTTTTTTTTATGCTTTCTTTGGAATCTGTTCCTCTATTTATAATTCTTTTTCTAAGTTCTTTCATGCTTGGAGGCAATAGAAATATGAATGTGCCGTCTGGGTATTTTTGTTTTATTTGTTTAGCTCCTTGTATGTCTATTTCTAGTAATACATCATTTCCCTTATTTATTTGTTCTAAAACATATTTTTTCGGAGTACCATACAAATTGTCATAAACCTCTGCATATTCTAAAAAACCATCTTTAGATATCATATCCTCAAAAACTTCTCTTTTTAAAAAATAATAATTAACTCCGTCTACTTCTCCCTTACGTTTTTCTCTGGTAGTAGCTGATATGGACAATTTTATTTCAGGTTTATGTTTTAAAAGTTCTTTACAGACAGTACCTTTTCCAACTCCGGAAGGACCACAAACAACTAATAAGATTCCTTGTTTCTGCATTTAAATTCTCCTTTAGTCGTTATTTTGGTTGTTATATGATGATTCTTTAACGTTGTTAAATCTTTGGGCCATAGTCTCAGGCTGAACAGCAGATAATATTAAATGGTCGCTGTCACATATCAATACTGCACGTGTTTTTCTGCCATAGGTTGCATCTATAAGTTTCCCCTGCTCCCTGGCTTCCTGAATAATTCTTTTGATTGGAGCAGATTCCGGTTTAACTATGGCGATTATCCTATTTGTAGATACAACATTACCAAAACCAATATTAGCAAGCCTAAATTCCATTTTAATCCTCCTGCTACTCAATATTTTGAACTTGCTCTCTTATTTTTTCCAGTTCACTTTTTACTTCTATCACTGCTCTTGAAATCTCAATATCCGAAGATTTTGAGCCGATTGTATTAATTTCCCTATTCATTTCTTGAATTAGGAAATCAATTTTTCTACCAATAGCACCGGATTCGTCTAAAATAGCGTTGAGCTGTTCCAAATGACTACATAAACGAACCAGTTCTTCTGTTATATTGCTTCTATCGGCATAAATTGATACTTCGACTGCTATCCTGTTTTCATCTATTTCAACTGTCCCATCAGTTAATTCTTTTACTCTATCCATGAGTTTATCCCTATATTCTTTTACTATTTGAGGAGCTTGGGATTCAATACTTTTAACTATATCATAAATTTTTTTACCCCTGTTTTTTATATCTTCAGCTAGTTTGCTACCTTCAATTTTACGCATATGTATCAGTGAACTCAAGGCATCATTTATGGCTGGTTTAAGGGACTGCCAAATAAGTTCTTCATCTTGTTCTTCATTTTCAACTTTAAAAACATCGGGAAAGCTTGTTAATTGAGACAGTGTAATCTCATCCTTCAATCCTATTTCATTTTTAATCTCTTTTAAAGACGCGTAATATTGCTTCACCAAATCAACATTTGGAGCTATTTTTATATCAGTTTCACCAGATTCTTCTATTGAAATATAAGTTTCTATTCTGCCTCTTTTAATTGATGATTTGATTAGTTTTCTAATTCTTTCTTCCAGGACTGATAATTTTTTTGGCATTCTAATAATTATATCATTGTACCTATGATTTACAGACTTCATCTCCACGACAAAATTTGTAGAATCACTTTTAGTTTCTCCACGACCATACCCCGTCATACTGCTAACCATAAAACCATTCCTTCCCTTTACAAAAAGCTATATCTATTTGCTATTGTCCAATGAATTTATATTATACCATTAATTCACTCAATTTTTAAGTCATCTTTTAAATAATATTTACCATCACAAATAAATTCTGCAGACCCTTCCATAAAAATATTGTCATCCTTGTCTATAAAAATGTTTAATTTTCCTCCTGGAACCTGTACGAAGACCTTATCATCTACATATTTTAATAACTTAGATATATATACAGATGCGCAAACTCCTGTGCCACAGGCTAGGGTTTTTCCAGCTCCTCTTTCCCAGGTATCTACCTTTATGAAGTTTCTTTCTACAATCTCAACAAAATTCACGTTTGTTTTTTGAGTAAATATTTCATAATTTTCAATTATAGGACCTATTCGATTAACTGGATATTTTTCTAAATTATCTACAAAAATAACTGTATGGGGAACTCCCATAAGTATGCTAGATACATTAATTTCTTGATCTTTAACTATTATTTTTTGATTTATGAAGGTTTCTTTATCAGATTTAACAGGAATATCTTTTGTGTTTAATGATGGCTTACCCATGTCTACCACTATATTTTGTACGTTATTATTGGTTGAATACAGTTTGATTTTCTTTTCTCCCGCTAAAGTTTCAACAGTAAAATCTTTTTTAGTCACTATTTTTTTATTATATACAAATTTAGAAAAACATCTTATTCCATTACCGCACATCTCCGCTCTTGAACCGTCGGAGTTGTAATAAATCATCTGTATATCACTTGTAGCTGAGTTTTCAACTATCATTAAACCATCTGCTCCTATTCCAAAATGTCTGTCGCACATTTTTTTAGCCAGGATCGAATAATCAAGGCCCTTCACATTTTCGGCAGTAACAATAACAAAATCGTTCCCGGCCCCATGCATTTTACTAAATTTAATCATTTTGACCTCCTAATTTTTTAGAATTAAATTATACTACTCATATAAATATTATTAAGATTTTTAATTAGACTATATGTATGGTTAACTGATTAAAAATATTAATTAATCCTTTTTCATAATTATGGCAAACAAAATCTTACTTAAAGGTACACATCTATATTATACACTATCTTTTATTTTTTTAAATTTAGTGTTATACTTTACAAAGAATTTTAAATTTAATATGGAGGGATAATATGCCTTTTGATGGCTTAGTAATCAATTCACTGGTTTTGGAATTAAAAACCTTGTTAATGAATAATAGGATAGAAAAAATTTATCAACCTGAATCTGATGAAATAGTGATGAAATTTAGAAATCTTCATAAAGATAAAAAGCTACTAATCTCAGTTAATAGTAATTACCCACATGTTTGTTTGACCAATCTCCAAAAAGATAATCCTTTAAACCCTCCTATGTTCTGTATGTTACTTAGAAAACATATACAGGGAGGAAAAATTATAGATGTAAAACAGGTCGATTTTGAAAGAATCCTTATTATATCTATAGAAAATTATGATGAATTAGGTAACCTTAGCGTAAAGGAACTGATAGTCGAGATTATGGGAAAACACAGTAATATTATACTTGTGGACCAAGACACCTATACAATTATAGACAGTATCAAAAGAATTCCCATAAATATCAGTAGACAAAGACAAATTTTGCCTGGATTAAAATATGAATACCCACCAACTCAAGGAAAAATAAATATTTTTGAAACTGATTACAAAACGTATTTGAACCATATTGGTAAAGTTCCCCAAAACACTCCGATATATAAGGCATTATATAGATCTTTCCAGGGAATAAGTCCAATAATAGCCAAAGATGTATGCTATAAAAACAATATTGTTGCTAACACACTTGTTTCTACCCTGACTCCAAAAGATTTTAATAATATCTGGAACACATTTGTTCAGCTTAGCAGTAAAATACAACAAAATAAGTTCGAACCAAATATAGTGATGGATTTAAAAAGCAATATACTGGTGGACTTCTCTTCCTGCAATCTAGACATATATAATAATGAAAATTTTACAAAGGTATATAGAAATTCTATAAGTAGTGTTATTGATGAATTTTATTATGAGAAGGATAAATATGAACGTATTAAACAAAAATCAATGGACCTTAAAAAAATTATTACTAGGAGATTAGATAGGCTCCATAAAAAAATTCAAAAACAGAAAGAGGAGCTACTAACGGCAAAAAATGCAGATAAGTATAAATTATATGGGGAATTAATTTTAGCTAATATGCATAGAATTACTAAAGGGATGAAGAAGATCGAAGTTGAAAATTACTATGAACCTGATTTGCACCTTATAAATATACCTTTGGATATAAGGCTTAGTCCTTCAGAAAATAGTCAAAAGTACTTCAAAAAATACAATAAATTTAAAAATGCTTTTAAAAAAATAACTGTACAAATCAAAGAAACTAATGAAGAAATAAATTACTTAGAAAATGTTTTAATCAGTCTCGAAAATACAGATGACCTTAGTAATGTTGAAGATATTAAACAGGAACTGATTGAACAAAATATTGTTAAAAAGAAACAAAAAAACAAAAATAAACTTCAGTCTCAGGAATCAAAGCCCCATAAATATTACTCAAGTGATGGTTTTGTGATTCAAGCAGGAAAAAACAACAAACAAAACGATCGCCTAACTTTAAAGATTTCTTCTAAAAATGATATTTGGCTGCATACTAAAGATATTCCCGGCTCACACATTATAATTCAAACTGAAGGAAAAAAAGTTCCTGATTCTACTATATTTGAAGCTGCTGAAATCGCTGCATATCATAGCAAAGGAAGACATTCAAGCAATGTTCCAGTAGACTATACCTACGTAAAAAATGTAAAAAAGCCTTCAGGTGCTAAACCAGGTATGGTTATTTATGATAATTTTAAGACTGTATTTGTTACTCCTAATGAAATGAAAATCAAGGAACTTAAAACACAAAATTAATAAACATTCAGTATCAAAATTTTACTAAAACCGACAAAGCGACAAATGTCGCTTTGTCTATTCTTTTTCGTAAATTACTACTTCATTATCATTGTCAACTTCATCAACATGAACCTTAATTACTTCTTTTTTTGAAGTTGGAACATTTTTTCCAACGTAATCCGGTCTAATTGGAAATTCCCTATGCCCTCTATCTATTAAAACCGCTAACTGAATATTTTTAGGTCTGCCAATGTCTACTATGGCATCCAAAGCAGCTCTTACAGTTCTTCCTGTAAAAATAACATCATCAACAAGTACTACAGTTTTATTATTAACATCAAATGTTATGTTTGGGTTTTTCACAACAGGATAAGAGTCTATTGACGTTAAATCATCTCTATAAAGGGTAATATCAAGGGAACCTACTGGAACCTCTATATTTTCAATTTGTTTAATTTTAGATGCTATCCTTTTTGCTAGAGGAACTCCCCGGGTGTAGATTCCTATCAGTACCACGTCTTGTACTCCTTTGTTTTTTTCAATAATCTCATGGGACAGCCTTGTTATAGACCTGTTTATAGCTTTTTCATTGAGTATTTTTGCCTTGTATTTCATATTTTCACCCCTAAAAATTAATTATTCATAATACTTAGTATAATTAAAAAATTATCTGAATCAAGAGTTACTCTGAATTTTTCTCAGTAAACCCTGAAAATACTCGGGAAGCGGCGTGTCAAACTCCATAAATTTGAAAGTAGAAGGATGAACGAATCCTAAAATTTTCGCATGAAGTGCCTGACCGTTTAAGTTGAATTTTTCTCTTTTTATTCCATAAAGTGGGTCACCGACTAATGGATACCCAATATAAGACATATGGACTCTGATTTGATGTGTACGTCCGGTTTCAAGCTGAAGCTCTACCAAAGTATAGTTTGAATATCTTTCTACAACCTTAAAATGAGTAACTGCCTTTTTACTGTTGTTTTCTATAACTGCTCTTTTAAGTCGGTTTACGGGATGTCTTCCGATAGGAGCATCGACAGTTCCAGATTCTTCCTTTATATTTCCGTGTACAAGGGCCATATAGATCCTTTTTACAGTATGATCTCTCAATTGGTCTGCCAGAAAATTATGGGATTTGTTATTTTTCGCTATCATTAAAACTCCCGAAGTGTCTTTATCTATTCTATGTACGATACCCGGTCTTATTATACCGTTAATAGAAGATAGGTTTTTGCAGTGATAAAGCAAAGCATTTACTAAAGTACCTGAATAGTGACCTGGTGCAGGATGAACAACCATTCCCTGGGGCTTATTTACTACTAAAACATCTTCATCTTCATAAAGTATTTCTATAGGTATGTTTTGGGGTTTTAGCTTAAGCTTTTCCGGTTCGGGAATAATTATTTCTATCTCATCTTCCTCGTCAATTTTAAGTTTTTTTGAATCTATTACGGAGTTATTAACTTTTACATTTCCTTTTTTAATTAATTTTTGAACATAGGATCTAGAGATGTCATTTAATTCTCTAGATAGATATAGGTCTATTCTAGTAGGTTCTTCTATATCTTCTACAGTAATTTTTATTTCCTTCAAAATATCTACTCCTTCATTATTTGCATATTATCCTGTATTATAATTGCTCTTTTCCAGAATAACCATAATATTTCTAAATTATATAACCGAGTTATAATTGATTATAACATAAAAATCTGGAATTTGATTCTCAAAATATTTTAAGTCTGAAGCTAATAAGAAATAGAAGCAAAGTTTAACCTTGCTTCTATTTCTTATTCTCTTTCCTTATCAATAATCTGTCTTTCATAATAATCATCACTTATATCATCCACATCTTCAACTTTTCCAGAAATTTTTTCATCATACATATTATTATCATACCAATCCAGAGACATATTCTTGATATTGGTCTTATTATATCTAGCTACAGCTTGCCACGAATCTTCGCCGTCAAAACCTGTATAATCAGATTCATCCTTAAAAGTTCTGCTATAAGGAGTACTTAAAGCGTCCTCTTCTATTGGGCGGGTTTTCATCTTTTCATCTAAAGGAATATTTTTATTATTGCATTTTATACATAGCTCTGATTGGGGAACGATTTCCAACCTATCTAGTTCAATAGGTTTACCACAGGCTTCACAAAACCCATAGGTGCCATCTTCAATTTTCTTTAAAGCTTTTTCTATATCTATAAGATGTTTTCTTTCTTTATCTTCCAGATTTAACCTCATTTCCATTTCATATAATTCGCTGCCCATATCAGCAGGGTGGTTATCATAAACGGAAAGCTCATTATAGTAATCTTGAAATAATTCATGGGCACCATTTTGCTTTTCCACGTCTAGTGTATGGAGTGTTTCCAGTTTTTCTTCCAAAAGTTTTTGTTTAAAATACTGTAATTTATTGCTATCCAACCAACATCCTCCTATCTATAATTTTCTATTATATTTAATAACTCAGCTATATATTTGCCTATTAGTGGCAGGTCAACCATTTGCCTTATTAAATAAACTACAACTGCAGCCAGTAAAGTAAAGCCTATAGCCATACCTAATCCTCTAGCCAATCCACCTATAAAGTTAACAAATAGTAGTCTTTTGGGATTGTTTATTATCTCTGTATATTCTGATATTTTTATTTTTTCTAAAGTCATGGATAATGAATCTAATTTATTTTCTAGAGTTTTAATTTTTTTATCCATCATGTAGAAACACATCCTAAAAAAAATAGAAATAATCAATATTATTTTACCCTTTTTTTTTTCAAAATATAAAAACATTAAAAGTTAAAAAAAGTTATCTTGTAATTATGTAAGTAAGTGACTTGTAAATTTGATATCTTAAACTTTGTTTTCTCAAAATTCTTGTTGGAATGAATATTCTTTTTACTTCTATTTTAAAGTTGGAACTGGAACTGTTTATTCAATAAAAAAACTATAGCAACATTTGCTGCTATAGCTTTTAAAATTTTGATTTAAATGTGATTTAAAATGCTTCTAACTATACCACTTGAATTTTTTGCAGCTTCATGTAAAAATTCCGAAAAATTTACGTGGGCACTATTATCTGCCTTATCAGATATAGACCTTATAATTACAAATGGCGTTGTATTTAAATAACAAGTATGTCCAATTGCAGCTCCCTCCATTTCCGTACAATAACCTTTAAAATTTTCCCAGAGATAGTTCTTTTTTTCATGACTAGCTACAAAAACATCTCCAGATAGAATCCTACCTATGAAAGTTTTGTGCTTGCTATTTTCACTTTTGCTGGCCTTGTATGCAATATCAATTAAAGTTTTGTCAGCTTTAAAGATATATGTATCAAGCCTAGGAATTTCTCCAAGTTTATATCCAAAATCAGTAGCATCAAAATCATGTTCTATAACATCTGAAGATATTACTATATCTCCAACGTCAAGTTTTTCATGTATTGCACCAGCAACTCCTGTATTTATAATGTGAGTGACATTAAATCTGCTTATTAAAATCTGTGTGCAGATGGCGGCATTAACTTTACCTATTCCACATCTTACCAATACTATATTTTTACTTTCTAACCTTCCTATATAGAAGTTCATGTTTGCTTCACTAACTATTTCGTCAATTTCCATGACATTTTTAAGTATTTCTATTTCTTCATCCATCGCACCTATAATTCCTATTTTCATAAAAATTCCTCCTTATATATTTAGATTTGAGTTCATTAATACTTTTAAACTAAATTAACTTTTTGTGTCAGTTAATCTAATAACATAGCTATAAATATCCTTCAATGTTTCCTTTGAAGCAACTTTAAAAAGCTGTTTTTTTACATCTGAAAATATTTTCGTATTAAAACAACTCTTCTACGGAGCCTGAAGAAGATTATTGAAGGGTATTTAGAAGGAACTAGTGAGGCAAGTTAATTTAGTACTTTGTATAAAATCAAATTCAATATAAAAGACATACTCATTAGAGCATGTCTGCTAACCCTACACAAAGCATAGTTCACCATTTACTAAAAGCATTTATTTTTTTAGCTTTTCAACAGTAAAGGAATTGTTTATTGAGTCTAGTTGAGCTTCTAATAAAGTCTTAAATCTTGTCTTAAATATTTCAAATTCTTTTCTAACCTCTTCATACTCTTTATTTATCTCTATAACTTCATTATTGGCTTTTTCTATTATTTTTTTTGCCTTATCTTCTGCTTCTTTTATGATTATTTCTGCCTTTTTATTTGCATTCATTGCAACTTCTTCAGCTGTACTCTGTGCAACAACTAAAGTATCCTTTAAGGTCTTTTCCAAACTGTTATATTTGTCTAGCTGTTCACTTAATAGTTTGTTTTTATCTTTCAATTCTATATTTTCGCTAGTAAGCTTTTCATAACTTTCAATAATCTTATCTAAAAACTCATCAACCTCTGATTCATTGTATCCTCTAAAGGACTTAGAAAATTCTTTATTTTGTATGTCTAATGGTGTTATCATAGCCTCACCCCCAAAGTTAAATAGATTTTTTTATTAAAACATTATATCTATCTTTTTTTGTTTTTCCTAGAATTTCTTGAAAAAATATTCTTCCTTTACCCATGTATGATATTAGATCCCCTTCATTTACCATATATGACACGGAATCAATAGGCATATAATTAACTTTGACTTTTCCGCTTTTTATATTCGAAGCTGACTTAGTTCTGGATTCATTGAAACCAGCAGCGCATATAGAATCTAACCTTAAAGATTTTATATTCGCTTTGATCATCTTAAAATTATCCTTTTTAGGTAGGACATTATCAATATCTGTAATGGAGGTTTTGACTCTATATTTACCTATTCTACTAAGATTTAAATCGAGGAAATCAGCAATTTCTTCAAGAACTATAATTTGTGTAATATTCTCATTTATTATAATATCGCCAACTTTGTCTCTTTTTAAGCCTAATCCTAAAATAGAACCCAATATTTCCCTATGGTTTAAGGTTATACCATTAGGTAAATCTTTAATATTTAAGACTCTTAAAGGAATATCTATTTGATCTTTATTAAAATAATCAGGATACAATATAATTATTTGCCGTTCAGCACCTTCATACCCCCCTAGAGCTTTATAATTTATATCATGATAGGGCTCTAGAACTCTTTTAGCTATAGACACTAAATATGGGTCTAAAAAGTTTGAAAATCTAATTATTTTCTTTTTGGAAGTAATGTTAGCTTTATCCAAAAGATTGAAAATGTCAATTTTTTGACTATCATTTAATGGAAATCCTAATACGACATCTTCTCTGTGCAAAATACCACTCTTTCTACAATAAGTTTATTATTATATTTCCAATTACATCTAAGGCTAAAATAGCAAGTATAGGTGAAAAGTCTATCATTCCTCCAACACCCAATTTACTGAGCAAAGACCTAAAAGGTGCTAAAATAGGTTCAGTCAACTGATATAGAATTCTAAAAATTGGATTTGAAATGTCTCGGCTAATCCATGAAAACAATACTCTTGCTATTATAAGAAAGTTGATTACCTCGATAAATTTTGCTATTGAGTTTTCTATTACCCACATAAAATCACCTTCCAAACAGGTTGTACAGAAATAATTTTACTTCTGCCAAGGAAAAATCCCTTTATTAGTTAATTCTTCTTTAAAGTTTCCAGAAATGTCTATATTATTTGGAGCTAAAATAAAGATTCCCTTTGATACTTTTTGAATTTGCCCGTCTAAAGCATAAACGGCACCATTAAGAAAGTCAAATATTTTTTTTGCTAAGTCTTGCTCTAGGTTTTCTAGATTTATTATTACTGGTTTTCTATTTTTTATATTATCCACTATTTCAGGTGCTTCTTCAAAGTTTTTTGGTTCATAAATTACTACTTTCATCTGAGTACTAGTATGTATATTAACTATTTTGTTTTTCTTACTACTACTTGACATAAAAGAGGTTGTAGGTAATTCATCCTCTACAGATTCATCATGTATTTCTTCTTCATAATCATCTAATCCCATGAAAAACTTAACTTTATCTATTAATTTACTTGACATAAAGCCTCCTCCTAAAAAATAATAGTTTTTAAAATACTGAAACTATTTGTTATAATTTCTTTTGCCAAAAATTCCTGTTCCAATTCTAACTATGTTTGCTCCCTCTTCAATTGCAACCAAATAATCATTGGTCATTCCCATTGATAAATATTTCATCTCTAAGTTTTCAATATCTTTGCCTTTCAAATCATCAAATATTTTTTTCATCTTTTTAAAATGAGGTCTTACAGCTTCTGGATTTTTTACATACGGAGCAATAGCCATTAATCCTTGTACTTTTAAATTTTTAAAAGATTCGAGCTTCTCTATAAAATTATGAACATCATCTAGATCTATGCCATATTTACTATCTTCATTTCCTATATTTATTTGTACCAAAACATTCATAGTTTTATCAATATTTTTTGCCCGTTTATCTATTTCCTTGGCCAGTCTTAAACTATCTAGGGAGTGAATTAAACTTACTTTGTCTATTATATATTTAACCTTATTAGTTTGAAGATGTCCAATCATATGCCACTCAACTTTTTTATCTATTTTATTATATTTTTTTCTTATCTCCTGTACTCTATTTTCACCAATTGCATCTATCCCAAAGTCAATCGCTGTGGATATTCTGTCGATGTCAACTGTTTTAGTTACAGCTATTATCTTTATATCTTCAGGATTTCTATTCATTTTTTTACATATGTTATATATATTATCTCTTACTTCATTAATATTTTCTTGAATATATGACATCATATACCTCCTTATCTTTTTTAGTATATAATTTGCCCCTCTTCATATTTGGCTGCATTTCTTAATATTTCATCATATAATTCTAAAGTTCCTACTCTAATACTTTCGTCTCCTTTTTTTTCGTAGAAAAAATTATTGTGCACAATAGCAAAGTCATCATTATAACCTTTGATTTTTATTGGCTTAAAATATGCCTTGTTATTAACATCAAGTATATATACACCAATTTTTCCATTTTTTTGTACAATAGAATCTCTATGAATTTTTAGACCAGTATAGTGTTCCTTAACGATGTTAAAAATTCCTTTTCTTACTTTGTAAAAGTCTTTAGCATATTGATTTGTTTTTATTATTACCATTTTTTTATTTCCATTGTTAAAAACATCCTGAACAACTCCACTAATTCTGGTGTCATACATATCTATAAAAACTTTTTGTCCTTTTTTAAAAGAATCTTGTAAATCTGTAATAACAACTATATACCAATATGTATTATCAATAATTTTAAATAGCGGCTGATCGTAAATTACTTTATCTAGTTTTAGATTATTTAGTTTGATTTCCATTGACTCAATGTAATCATATTTTATTTTAGAAATATTTTCAGGAGTAAGTATGTCTTCAAAACCATCGATGTTATAACTGATTATTCCCGATTTAGGACTTTTAATTTCAGTAATTGAATTTTTTATTTTATTTTCAAGTTTATTTTTTTCAGCTTTTAAACTTTGTAAATTAAACCCTGAAAAACTTTTATCGCCGTTTATTATTCTTTTCTTTTCAATTTTATCTTCCAGTTCCCTTTTTAGTTCTTCTATTCTATGGAAATTTCCCTCAAGTCTATTTTTTTTTATCTCATTAACAATTGTTTCTATTTTCTTATTTATTTTTTCGATATCAATAAGAAATAAATCATCTTTATTTGATTGGATATTGTCTATTCTTTTGTTTAATTGCATTAGTTTTTCTCTATCTTCTTCATTTACCTCAGAAGTATATATTTCTAATATATTATATCCTTTTTCTACTTTTTCTCCCTCTTCAACAAAGTATTTTATACTACCCTCTTGAGGAGAATTTATAACTTCTTCATTTCTGATAATTACACATTCATATTCTTTTTCAGAAACTAACTCTCCATAGTTTACGATTTCAGTTATAGGATCATTCATAAATAGACCTGATATTGCTTTATATACTAAATAAAAGATTATAATTGTGAAAAATAAAATTTTTATTGTACTAGTTCTTTTTTTGCTGCGTTTCCTATTCATTATATCACCTTTTTAAACAATACTACTTATTTCTATTCTTCAAAACTATTATAATTCCTCCAGATATTTTATAAATTTATCTAGTAAAAAAGTCACAAATACAAGAAATGTGTAGAAAATAATAGATTATTTAGAACAAATTACCATTACCAAGCAAAAAAATGATAAAGACTACACTAAGTAGCCTAAAATAGTTTGCCATATCTACTTATAATTTTTAATTTCTTTATACTGGTTACATTGAGTTCAAGAATTTTGTCTTCAAGAGTTAGTATAACGAGGGAATTATCATATTTTTTAGCTCCTAAGACGACTCCTTTAACAGGGTCTTTATCCTTCAAATATATTTTTATTCGGTCGCCAATAGTTAGCTTAATATTTCCAAGTTTAAATGCCTTTAAATCTATTTCATCCAAAAAATTTTGAGACACTTTTTTACTACTAATTGTAACTCTATTATTATATAAGTCTATTTTTTCTTTTAAGACCGAAAATAAATAACCCAAAATAGAAACAATAAACAACATTATCAAAAATTCAAGTAAATAATTTAAAAAATGCATGTTATCACCCAATATAATTAAAATTAACGCTATAATAAAGAAATTCTCTTATATAATAAAAAAAAGCTATGACTTTTGTCATAGTTTTAATGGTCTGGGTGAGAGGATTTGAACCTCCGACCTCTAGAACCCCATTCTAGTGCGCTACCAAACTGCGCCACACCCAGCTGTTTTCCTTACATTAAATATTATACATAAAAATAAATAATAATCAAGTAATTTTTTTAAAATAGTAAAATAAATAATAAAATATTAGTTGTCAGGCTGTAGAGGGAATACGTGCACTTATCTACAGCCTATACATCTAAAGAATTATACAAATTAAATTTCCGCTACCTTCATTAATAATTTTTTGTAATGTTCTTTGAAGTTTATTTCTTACGTCCTCTGGCATCATAAATAGCTTGCTTTGAAGCTGTTCCTTTACTAGGTCATGTAAGGACTTTCCAAACATATTTGTATGCCATATTTGTTTAGGATCTGATTCAAACTCATTTAGTAGATAGTTTAAAAGGTCTTCACTCTGCTTTTCAGTTCCCACTAATGGTGAAACTTCTGTAGTAATGTCAGCTCTAATTAAATGTAGTGAAGGTGCATTTGCCCTTAACTTAACACCGAATCTACTGCCCTGTTTATATATTTGCGGTTCATCTAGTTCGAGCTCTTCCAACACAGGTGGAACAACTCCATAGCCCTGAGTTTTTGCTATATTTAATGCTTCTTCTACCCTATCAAATTCTTTTTTAGCTCTTGCAAAAGATTTCATTAAACTAAGTAATTGATGGTCTCCTTCAATCTTATATCCTGTAAACTCTTCTAGAATGTCATAGAATAAACCTTCTTTGGTATCCATTTTTAAACTTGCGGTTCCTAGTCCTAAGTTAATGTCATCAATCTTGGCTCCTGTAATAGTTTCTAATCCGTCAAATTTAGATGTAAGGATTTCAATGTCTTTAATTTTCCTAGTTCCTTCCAAAGCCTCTTTCACAGTATGTAGTATTTGATTTTTAAGCCAATGATTAATTTCTAGTCCCTCTATCCATTTTGGCAAATTAATACTAATTTCTTTAACAGGAAATTCGAACAATATGTTTTCCAATACATTGTTTATGTCTTCAATTTCCATTTTTGCACAGTTAAGACATATCACAGGAACATTATATTTATCTTCTAAATCCTTTTTTAATTTTAAAGTATCCTGTGAATCAGGATGCACTGAGTTTAATATCATTACAAAAGGTTTATTGATCTCTTTTAATTCTTTTACAACTCTATCTTCCGCATTAATATAATTTACCCGTGAAATATCGGTAATGCTTCCATCTGTAGTAATTATGATTCCAATAGTTGAATGATCTGTTATCACCTTTTGCGTCCCAATTTCAGCTGCTTCTTCAAAAGGGATTTCGTTTTCGAACCAGGGAGTCATTACCATTCTTGGTGTTCCATTTTCTTCATGTCCTAATGCTCCTTTTACTAAGTAACCCACACAATCGATCATTCTAACTTTAAACTTTGCATTATCTTTAAGTGAAATTTCTATAGCTTCGTTAGGTACAAACTTGGGTTCTGTTGTCATAATTGTTTTTCCCGTACCGCTTTGAGGAAGTTCGTCCTTTGTTCTCTCTTTGATGTATACATTATCTATGTTGGGAACAACCAGCAGATCCATAAATCTTTTGATGAATGTAGATTTACCTGTTCTTACTGGCCCTACTACTCCTATGTAGATGTCCCCTTGAGTTCTTTCTGATATATCTCTATATATATCGAATCCCTCCATACTTTCCCTCCTTATCAAAAATTTGTACACTTTTTATTCTCACAATTATTAACACTATAAATATATGTTTCTATTTATAAAATATGACTATTCTTAGTTTGTTAAACTATAAAAAAACCTATTATAATCCATCATTTGTACTTTGGTGGGTTATAATAGGTTTAAAATAAAAAAGAAGATACTTACCAGCCTTTAATATCTTTTTCAATCACTTCTTCAATTTCATGGGTTTTACTTCTTAACATCAAATTATATACGGACTCTTTAGCAGAGTATCCTTGATAGAGAATATTATGTATTTCAGTCGTAATTGGCATTTCTACACCATATTTTTTCGACAGGTCATAGGCAGCCTTAGTAGTGTAAACTCCCTCTACAACCATCCCTATAGCAGATACGGCTTCATCCAAGGATTTTCCCTCTCCTAGGAGGATACCACATCTGCGATTTCTGCTGTGCATACTTGTGCATGTCACTATCAGATCTCCAATGCCCGTTAAACCTGAAAAAGTGCTAGCATATGCTCCCATTGCTAAGCCTAGTCTTGCAATTTCTCTTATGCCTCTTGTCATAAGTGCCGCCTTTGCATTATCTCCAAAACCAAGACCATCGCTTATTCCAGCTCCTAGGGCTATAACATTTTTAAGAGATCCCCCTATTTCAACTCCAACCACATCAGGGTTTGTATAAACTCTAAGGTTAGGCGTTATGAATACGTCTTGTACAAGTTCTGCAGCCTCTCTACACTTTGATGCTGAAACAATAGTAGTGGGAATTCCCCTTGAAACTTCTTCAGCATGGGAAGGTCCTGAAAGGACCACATATTTATTTTTTGGTAAAAAACTATGTACGATCTCAGATATTCGTAAAAGAGTCTTATTTTCTAGTCCCTTTGAAACGTTTACGATTATCTGATCTTTATTTACATGATCGCTAATTTTTTCAAGAGTTTCTCTAATTCCCTGGGATGCAACTGCTAAAACTATTAAATCACATTCTTTTATACAGTCAATGATATTAGAGTAGATAAATATATTTTTAGGCAAATTGACTCCAGGAAGATATTTGGAGTTTTCTCTGCATTTTTCCAAGCTTTCAGCATGTTCGGATCTACGGGACCATAAATTCACAATATAATTTTTTTGAGATAACACAATAGAGAGGGCGGTACCCCAACTTCCTGCACCTAACACAGCTATTTTTTTCCTATCCATATCTCAACCTACTTTCCTATATAGATGTAATATCCTTCAATGTTTCCTCTGAAGCGACTTTGAAGAGCTGTTTTTACCTCTAAATCTTTTCTATTAAAACAGCTCTTCTACGGAGCCTGAAGAGGATTATTGAAGGATATCTATAAGAAACTAGCGAGGCGAGTTAATTTATAAGATCTATTTTTTTTCTTTACATTCAATAATAATTGGTGTTCCTTCAAATTTAAAGCTTTGTCTTATTTGATTTTCTATATATCTAATGTATGAAAAATGAGCTAGTTCTTTATCGTTAATAAATAAAACAAACTTCGGAGGTTTAACTGCTACCTGAGTGCCGTAATATATTTTAAGTCTCTTTCCTTTATCAGAGGGAGGTTGATTTAATAATACTGCTTCACTGATTATGTCATTAAGAGAACCAGTTGAAATCCTCATTGAATGCTGATTAGATACATATTTAACATATTCCAATATTTTAGACACTCTTTGCTTGGTTTTTGCTGATACAAAGAGTATGGGAGCATATAGCATAAAAGATAATTGATTCCTTACTTTTTTTGTATACTCATTAAAAGTGTAATCATTTTTGTCAATTAAATCCCATTTATTAATAACTATTATTGTAGCCTTTCCCGCTTCATGGGCATATCCTGCAATTTTTTTATCCTGTTCAGTAACGCCTATGGTGGCATCGATAACCAGAAGACAAACATCACTTCTTTCAATTGCTGTAAACGCTCTTAGAACACTGTATTTTTCAATGTTTTCATATACTTTGCTTTTTCTTCTAATTCCAGCTGTATCTATGAAGATATATTTATCATCCTGATATTCAAAAGGGGTATCTATAGCATCCCTTGTAGTTCCAGCTATATCGCTTACGATAACCCTTTCTTCTCCTAGAATAGTATTTATTAGAGAAGATTTGCCCACATTGGGCTTCCCAATTACCGCTACTTTTATTACATCTTCTTCGTATTGGTCATCAATATCCTCCGGAAATTTGGATACTATTATATCTAGTAAGTCACCTAAATTCAACGCATTTACTGAGGATATCGGTATTGGCTCACCTAATCCTAAGGAGTAGAAATCATAGAAGGTATCGGGAAGTTTGTTGGTATCGATTTTATTAACTACAAAAACTATTGGTTTATTTGTTCTTCTGAGCATATTGGCTATTTCTTCATCAGCCGTGGTTATTCCTTCTTTTCCATCTACCATAAAAACTATTACATTGGCCGTATCTATGGCAATCTGCGCCTGGGTTTTCATCTGAGAAATGATTATGTCTTTTGAATCTGGCTCAATTCCCCCAGTATCAATTAGGGTAAATTTATGATTTAGCCACTCTACGTCTGCATAAATTCTATCCCTAGTAACTCCAGGCTTATCTTCTACGATTGATATTCTCTTTCCAGCAATTCTATTAAAAAAAGTTGATTTTCCTACATTGGGCCTTCCAACTACTGCAACAATAGGTTTAGCCATAATTACTCCTCCATTGAATATTATTTAATAATCGTGTCTATAAATGTTTGTCCATTTACTTCACAGGTTGTAACTTTGGTATTTAAAGACTTTTCTATATCTTTTAAAGTAATATCATCTAAAAAAATGTCTTCTTCAGCCTTCAACATACTCTTAGGAATGAGTATTTCTTCTTCAAGATTTTTATGCTTTAGCTGCTCGATTATATCCTGACCTGTAATCAACCCTGATACAGTTATTGTTTCACCAAAGAATTTATTTTTTATAGAATAAACATTAATCTTAAGTTTATCTATTTTCTCTGTTAATTTTTGTGCCAATTTATTTAAAAAAGGTTTTGCTGATGTTCCCGTTACTATTCCTATACTTTTATTAATTGTAAGATTATTTGGTAGACTTTTTAAACGAGCGAAAAATTCCTGTTCAAATTTCCTCATCAAACCAACACCGTTTTCCAGTTGTGGGAAATCTTCATAGGATTTATAATCAGGTAATTTCTCATCGGCAAGTATATAAAATTCATCAGATAGATATACAAAATTTGTACCTATTTTCTGTTTTAAAAAACTTTGCCATCTTTCTATCTGTCTTATTACTTCAAGAGCTTTTTCCTTACTAAAGGTGTCAATATAATATAGATTTTTTCTGTATTTTGTAACACCTACAGGAACTATGGCTATGCTGTGTAGATTAGGATACATAGGATATATATCTTTAATAGTCTTATCAAGGTTATCTCCATCGTTAATATTAGGACAAAGAACAATTTGGCCATTAACTGTTATCCGATTGTCTGTTAATTGTTTTAATCGTTTTAAAACATTTCCAGCATTTTTATTATTTAACATTTTAATTCTAAGATCCGGATCAGTAGTATGAATAGATACATTAATTGGACTAATATTATATTTTATAATGCGATCAATATCTTCGTCCGATAAATTTGTAAGGGTAACAAAGTTACCTTGTAGAAACGAGAGTCTAGAATCATCGTCCTTAAAATAAAGGGTTTTCCTCATATTTTGGGGAAGCTGATCTACAAAACAAAATATGCACTTGTTTTGACAATGCTTAGCCTTATCTAAAATTGGGTTATTGAAAGCAATACCTAAGTCTTCATTATAATCCTTATCAATTTCTAACAACCATATTTCGCCGTCTTTTTTTTCTATCTCAACTTCTATGTAGTCATCTGCTACTTGGAAAAGATAGTCTATTACATCATTTATAATTTTCCCATTTATACTGACTAATACATCCCCAGGTTCAATTCCTAATTCATCAGCTATGCTATTTTCTTTTACTTTTGAAATAATGTTCTTATACATTTTTTTTGACATTAATACACCTGCTTTTAGAGATTTTTGCGAATTAAATTAAATTTTTCAATGTTCTTGTCTTGTTATATTATAATAAAAGCTCTAAAATAGTCAAGTATTATTAATGTTTGACTACAACATATATTCCATTTCTCAGGTCATGGACCATTCCCAAAGTTATTTTAGCAATCAATAGTGCGGTCTCTTCCTGTTCCTCTTTAGTATCAACATAAAATATTGGAGCTGTTGCAGAAGATACATTCTTGTTTAAAGTTATTATTGCTAATATGTTTTCCTTAATGCCTATATCCATGCTATATCTCCTTTCACACTTATGATGGTTTTATATTTGCCTCCCTAGGCTTTCTTCTACATGTTTCTAAAACAGGAGTCTTGTTAATAACTTCTATTAACAAGTCTTGATCCGGATGCATCGCTATTAGTGCCATAACTAAGTTTCCATTATGAGGATTTCTTCTTACTAAAGGAGTAAAATCCGGCTCATCAATGTCTTTTCTTATACCTAACTGTGTAGCTGCTTGATGTTGAATAGCTTGTCGTTGCCCTATATTAGATAGTGTAGCACTTGCATTCATATCATTAGGAACAATTTCTACAGCAATTCCTCTTTCTTCATATATTTTTCTCGAAGCTTTTAGTCCTATATTCATTATAATTACACCGTTTACCTTCAATAATGGACCGTCAAACTCAATTTTTCCAGGTCTTACTTCCGCTATTTCTTCGATGAGCTGCCTTGTTAGAAAGCCTTTAAGGATCATCATGGTTGTGAATCCTACAATTAATCCTGCAGTTATCTGTAATTGAGAATTTAATTTAAAATACTTTAAAATATTCATAGATATGCTTGTTAGCAATGAAGTAATCATGACCATATAATTTCTAGCTTCAAAGGCTTTGGCTATGTCTTCAATGTACGCAGTGCCCCTAGGAACCAATTCTGTAGGTTCTATATTGTCCAGACTTTGTCTTTCCATATTGCGCACATCTCTAAATTGCTGTGCTGCTAATGCTAAAAACGTAACTGCTCCAAATTCTTTAGTGGCTAAGGCAGGTACTGCCACAGCTCCCAACGAAGCAGCTATGACACCTAAAGTAATATGAGATAAAAATCCCTGAGGATAACTTGGGTATTGTCTATGGTCAATTTTCATCATATATGCTCTTGCAAGAACTCCAGTAACTATCGAAACAACAATTGAAACCAGATAATTTTCCATATTATTCCTCCTTATAAAGTCCTACTTGTCTGAAGAAGCTTTTCATTTTATTATTATTTCACAATTAAGGATTTTTAATAAAAGATGGGCAATTTAGTGAGAGTTTTTTTCGCTTTAAACTGTATTAGCTAAAACAGGAAAATAAAAAAGGACGATAATTATCGACCTTTTAATATAATTGCGCTATTGCTGCCATTCTGCCAGTTTTTCCATTTTCACCTCTATAAGAGTAAAATATATCATTATTACATTTTGTGCAAATATTACTTATTGTTATATTGGATTTAGAAACACCAGCTTCCAATAAGGATTTTTTATTAGCCTCCCATAGATTAAGCATATATTTACCATTACCTTTGGTGAGTATAAAAGATTTTATTTCGTCATAACTGTCGTGAAATTGACTAATCACAAAATCATCAACTTCATAACAGCATTCTCCTATCGAAGGTCCAATTCCAACTATACAATCCTTTGGATCAGTTTTATAAATAGATACCATGCGATTAATTACCTTTTTTCCTATTTTTTTCACAGTACCTTTCCAGCCAGCATGGGCAAGGGCAATGATCTTTTTTCTTTTATCTAATATAAATATTGGAACACAATCGGCATATAGAGTAACTAAGGCTATACCTGGCTTATCGGTTATAAGGCCATCTATTTCCTTAATGTCGCTTTCAAATATATCACTATTTTTATGGGATTCATTTACTATTAAAATATTATCCTTATGAACCTGATGAGAAATAACTATATTGTTAACATCTATTTCTAAAGCATTGCAAATTATTTTATAATTCTTCCTTATGTTCTCTTTAGAATCTTCTGTGTTCGTACCAAGATTTAAATAGTTATAGGGATTTTGACTTACTCCACCAATCCTAGATGTAAAGCAGCTTTTAACTAGTCCCGTTTCATCGAAAACAGGAATGGTGAAATATAACACATCTCTATTTTTTTTCATAACAAAATTCCACTGTTTCATATAAAGCACCTGCAAAGCTAAACAATATTATCTCACTCGATTATAATACTCACACTTCTAAAAGTATGAAATAGAGTAAGGAAATTAGATAAAGTTTCACAATAATTTAACCTCTTGTGCTAGTCACTCTAACAGTATAGCTTTAAATATCCTTCAATGTTTCCTCTGAAGCGACTTTGAAGAGATGTTTTTACCTCTAAATCTTTTCTATTAAAACAGCTCTTCTATGGAGTCTGAAGAGGATTATTGAAGGATATCTATAAGAAACTAGCATAAAAAGTTAATTTAGCAGGAGATAAAAAACTACTGCCAAATTGTTCAACTTTTATATAGCTTAATCCTCTTTTTCATTCAATAATTTTTTTAGTTCTTCCATAAAGGTATTTATATCTTTAAATTGTCTATAGACAGATGCAAATCTTACATATGCTACTTCATCAAGTTCTTTTAATGCATTCATTACTAGTTCGCCTATATATTTTGATGAGATTTCCTTTTCAAGACTATTTTGTAACTGCTTTTCAATATTATCGGCGGTTGCTTCGATTACCTGCATTGAGATTGGACGTTTTTCACAGGCTCTGATGATCCCATTTAAGATTTTATTTCTATTAAATGATTCCCTGTTTCCATCTTTCTTGACAACAATAAGTGGTATTTCCTCTACCTTTTCGTAAGTAGTAAACCTTTTTTTACATTTTATGCACTCACGTCTTCTTCTAATCGCTTGCCCTTCATCTGTTGGTCTTGAATCTACAACTTTTGTTTCATAGTGGCTGCAAAATGGACAATTCATAAGACCTAACCCCCCTAATTCAATTTACTAAAATTATATAATATATTTAGGGTTTAGTCTATTATAAAGGCTTTTATCTGTCATCTTCCTTATCTGTTTTACTATTGAAAATAGTATTAGAGGTATTGTAATAATCTTCATTATCAAATTTAACATTATCTTTTAAATCTGTTCTTAGATCTACCAAGATTACATCTTGACCTATTTTAACAATTTTTTTCCAGGGAATGGTATAATCATTGTCCTTATTAAATAGCTTTAAGAATTTGCCTTCCTTTGGGACTATTATGGCTTCAATTCGTCCTTTTTCCAAGTTGATTTCTAGGTCATTTATAAAGCCAATTCTCTTTCCATCTGCAAGATTGATTACTTCTTTCATTCTAAGCTCCATTATAGATACCATAAGTTCACCTCTTATTAAATAAAAATTCGTATAATCCTATATTAAATTAATATTATAAAAAATGCATATTATTCTTTATTTTTTATAATATATAAAAGACCCCTATATGGAGTCTTTTATATATTTTCTCATGTGTTTTAATGCAGTTTTTTCTAGCCTTGAAACCTGTGCTTGGGAAATACCTATTTCTTCTGCAACCTCCATTTGAGTTTTACATTTAAAAAACCTCAAAGTTAAAATTAATTTTTCTCTATCATTCAATTTTCTAAGACCTTCTCGAAGGGCAATTTCCTCAAGCCAAGTTTCATCTACGCTTTTTTCATCACTCACTTGATCCATAACATATATAGCATCCCCACTATCTTGATATATTGGTTCAAATAAAGAAATAGGATCTTGGATGGCATCTAAAGCAAAAACTACATCTTCCTTAGATATGTTTAGTTCTTTTGAAATTTCAGTGATTGTAGGTTCCTTAGAATTTTTGCTTATTAGCTGATCTCTAACTTGCAGTGCCTTATAGGCTTTATCTCTAAGAGACCTACTGACTCTTATAGCATTGTTGTCTCTTAAATATCTTCTAATTTCTCCGATAATCATGGGAACGGCATATGTCGAAAATTTTACATTTTGACTTAAATCAAAATTATCTATAGCTTTGATTAATCCTATACACCCCACTTGAAATAAATCATCCACATATTCTCCTCTATTGTTAAAACGCTGTATAACGCTTAATACTAATCTTAAGTTACCTTGAATAAACTTTTCTCGAGCTTTCATATCTCCATTATGTATCTTTGGAAATAATTCTCTCATTTCTTTATTTGTAAGTACCGGAAGCTTTGAAGTGTTTACACCACAGATTTCTACCTTGTTGTTGTACATTTTCTGTTGTCCTCCCTGTCAATAAATTCCCCCTTTCATACAAAATTATTGCCTAAAAGATTTAATTTAATACTCTGGAAAAATATGAAGGTTAAAAAATAAAAAAGGTGAGAGTCATAATCCCACCTTTAAATCATTCTGTTTATTTCTTTTTTTAACCTGAAAATAATTCTCTTTTCCAGCCTTGATATATAAGATTGTGATATTCCAAGCATATCTGCTACTTCTTTTTGAGTTTTTTCCTCGCCATTTGACAGTCCAAATCTTAAATCCATTATTTTCTTTTCTCTTTTTGATAATTTTTTTAATGCTGTTTTTAAAAGTTCCTTATCAATTTCTTCTTCTAAATTCTTATAAATCAAATCATTTTCAGTCCCTAAGATATCAGACAATAATAATTCATTGCCATCCCAATCTATGTTAAGAGGTTCATCAATAGATATTTCACTCTTCACTTTACTATTCCTACGTAAAAACATCAATATTTCGTTTTCAATGCATCTTGACGCATAGGTTGCTAATTTAATTTTTTTATTAGGATCAAAGGTATTTACTGCTTTTATCAAACCTATGGTTCCAATCGAAATTAGGTCCTCTACTCCAATACCTGTATTTTCAAATTTTCTTGCGATATAAACTACTAATCTTAAGTTTCGCTCTATCAAAATACTACGTACAGATTCATCTCCTTCCTGGAGCTTTTCTACGAATAAAATTTCTTCTTCAGAGCTAAGTGGCGGGGGCAAAGCTTCGTTACCTCCAATATAATAAATTGTATCCTCAGTATAAATATTTATTTTTTTCAATAACTTGGCTAGAAGAAGTTTGATTTTTAGTTTGTACTTGTCAAGTATACTCATTAAAAAACCCCCTATTTAAACTAATATGTCTGGATTAATCAAAGCCTTATAATCTCCATTTTGAGACAATTTGCCAGTTGATATTGCAATAATAATTTTATTAATATTCAATTTATCACCATTATTAATGACTTCAACACTATCTGGTTTAAAACCAATAAGCATACCATTTTCTTTTCCCAAAGAAGTAAAGGGTATCATTCTAAATCTGCTTATCCAATTTGTATCTTTAAGTGTCGAGACTATTCTTTCTAGTTTGTTAGGATCATCGTTTTGAAAAATATCCTTTATATTCTCAGGTAATATATCTTCAATAGCATTATATTCTACAACTATTACTGGAAATTTGCTTATAGGATCCTCAAGAGAATTACCTGTATCAATTAATGCATTTATTTCCTTTCTCTTTTTATCAAATTCTATAATGATTTCTTTGTATAATTTTTCCTTTAATATTTTATATTTAACAAATTTTATACATAGTAAAATCAGTATATATGCAAAAGCAGTAGAGTAAATTAATACTTTGATACTAATGCTATTGGTGTAAAATATTCCATTGCTCATAATTGCATTAAAGTTTGTAAAATAAAATAGTGCAAATGCAGCTCCGCCAAAAATAAAGGACACTAAATAAAAAATACTGAGATACTTAAAAAAGTCTTTAAACTTATGAGGTGTAAATGTAACAATTATTATTAACATTGATATTAATATTTTCATGGAAAAAGTAAGGAAAAAATGTAAAGATGGAAAGAAAATAATAAATGAATATAGTGCACCGACCCCAGCCCCTATAAAACGCTTTATTATGCTTCCCTGGTATTTGCCAAAATAGCTAGTAATCTGCAAAATTAAAAAGTTCATTAAGAAGTTTTCTAAAAATAGATATTCTGCATAGATTTCAAACATTTTATTCCCCCCTATATGAAAGGAGACAGCTTCACATACTATACATATTCAGTTTATTTATGTTATATGCCTATTATATTAGGTTTTTTATCAAAAATATGTCATTTTGTGAAGTCGAAAGGCAATTTTTATTATAAAAAAAGGAACAATTAATCGACAAAAAACGAAAAGACCATTGTAGAAATGGTCTTTTTAGAACAATATTTTATTAAATTTTAAAATTGACTATCTTTGACGTCTCAAAAAAGTTGGTATATCAAGTAATTCATTATCTTTATTACGGCTTTCAGTTTTATTATCGTCTAAGTTATTAGTATGTAAATCATTATTTTTTGCACTTTCAAAACCTGTAGCTATTACAGTGATCCTAATCTCATCTTTTAAATTTTCATCTATAACTGCACCAAAAATTATATTAGCATCGGGGTCAGCAGCCTGGGACACAATTTCAGCCGCTTCATTTACTTCGAATAGACCAAGATTAGAGCCACCAGTTATATTTAATAAAACTCCCTTTGCTCCATTGATTGAAGTTTCAAGTAATGGACTTTGTATAGCCAGCTTTGCCGCTTCTGTAGCTCTGCTTTCACCATTTGCCTTACCTATACCCATATGAGCTAAGCCTTGTTCGAACATGATAGTTTTAACATCTGCAAAATCTAAATTTACTAATCCGGGAATCGCAATTAAATCAGATATACCTTGAACGCCTTGTCTTAAGACATCATCAGCTATTTTAAAAGCATCCATAATAGATGTTTTCTTTTCAACAACTTGAAGAAGTCTGTCATTAGGTATTGTTACCAATGTATCTACTCTAGTTTTTAATTCTTCAATTCCTTTTTCAGCGTGCATCATTCTTCGTTTTCCTTCAAAACAGAAAGGCTTAGTTACAACGCCTACAGTAAGTATACCCATATCCTTAGCAACTTCTGCAACTATTGGGGCAGCACCGGTACCAGTTCCTCCTCCCATTCCGGCAGTTATAAAGACCATGTCAGCACCTTGAAGTGCCTGATAAATGTCATCTCTGCTTTCTTCAGCGGCCTTTTCTCCAATTTCTGGATTAGCTCCTGCCCCTAGACCTCTTGTTAATTTTTCACCAATTTGTATTTTATACTCGGCCTTAGAAGTAAATAGAGCCTGTTTATCTGTGTTAACTGCAATAAATTGAACACCTTTGAGATTGGAATCTATCATTCGATTGACAGCGTTATTTCCACCGCCACCAACACCAATAACCTTAATCTGTGCAAATTGTTCTACATCGATATCAAACTCTAACACATCATAACCTCCTTTATGACGATGACTAAGCAATTACTTGTAAATTTAGTAATCCAGTATATAATTTAATTTCCTATCCATTTTTATAAATATAAGTACTATTTCAACAAAATATTTTAATATCCTTCTTTTTAAATAAATATTTTATTTTTTACTAAACTTTTCTATAAGTTGTCTTCTAATAATAGCAAAATTCTGGAAAAGTCTTGAGCCAAATGCAAATATTGCAGCATAATACAGAGGAACTCCCATCTTATCTCCAATATAAGCAAGTAGTCCAGCAATTACTGCATTTCCTAAAAAGCCTGTAACGAATATTGTTGAATTAAAATATCCTTCCATACTAGCTTTGATAGCTCCAAAAACAGAATCTATAGCAGCTAATATAGATACAGACAGGTATAAGGAATATGAGGTTGGGAAAGTTACAGGAATATAAAAACCTATCAACACCCCAATTATAATACCTAAAATGCCAATAATCAATCTAATCACCTTCTTTTACTTGTAAAAAATCAAAAGTTAAATCCTCAGAATACTTTGGAATTCTTATGTTTATGCTAGTATTAACCTCGATAAAAAGACCCACTTCCTTTAATAGATTGCCATAGGTACCAGGGGCTTTTATTGCTGCTTCAAGATGCTTTGGTTCTCCAATTGCTTTTACTATAAAGGGTTGAGCAAAAAGTTGACCATTAATTTTTATTGTAGGGCCGTTACAATCTATTTCACTATTAGATAATACTCTTTGGCCATTGATTGAGATAGCCTCTGCTCCAGCTACTTTAAGATCGTTTATAATATTAAGAATATCAATATTATGAACGATTATATTATTTGGATCTTCACCTTCATATAATTTTCTACTACCATCATCGATAATTAGGATGATTCCCGGTCCTTGAACATCAGTAAAACCAGAAATGGTTTTAAACTGACTAATTTCATTTTTTAAAAGACTAGTAATATCACCATCTTTATCCTTTGCGGTTTCGTATGCTTGAATCTTCTCTTTGTACGATTCAATAAGTGGCCGTAAGTTGTTAATTTCAGCTTTCTCTTTTTGAATAACTTTTTTATAGTCATAAATCACTTTGAGAGGTACGTATTTATACTTGGGATTCAGATTTTTTATCTGAAATGAAATTGCAATTCCCAGTATAATTGTTAAAAGTAAAATATTTAATTTAGAAAAAAATTTTGCCATAGTACCACTCCATGTACTAATTTTCGTCTACGGGCTTTGCATACCTAAATTTCACTATATCATTATATCTGCCAATAGTCACTTCATCTATCTTTTTTATGTTAACCTGCAAATTATAATTTTCTCTCATTTCCCACACAATGCCAAACCTAAAATTTAAAGAAGATTCCAATGTATCAGGATTCCCTATAGCTGTAATTACAAATGGAGGAGCTGTAGGAACAGAATTAATTTTCACTGTATTATTAGCATAATATATTTCTGTTGTAGATATTATTCTTTGGTTATTAATGGATACAGCTTCTGCTCCAGCTGCATTTAAAACGTTTATTATGCCTAATAATAGATCATATCGATACACTATGATACTCCCCTCAGACTCAAAACCTGGTTCTTTAGGAGGGTCGTCTACAATAATTTGTATACCGGGTCCTTTTACATTTTTGAATCCAGCGATCATTTTATATTTTTCTAGCTCTTTATTTAAATTTTTTATTAACACGTTTTCCTTAGAAGCTGCTTCTTCTATTTCTTTTAATTTTTTTTCATATGCACTTAGTTCATTAAGCAAATTTTTCTTTTCCTCTTTAATATTTTTCAATTCGCTTTCTAATTCCAAAGCTCTTTGGCTTGGTATCAGCCCATCTAAATAACTTCCCTGCACTACTTTAAATTGTAGTGCTAAAACTATTCCTAGTATAACACACATTATCCCAATAAAAAAATTATCTTTAAGCTTTATCACTGAAAAACCTCCTATTCACCAAAGGGACGAAAAATTGGATATCCGTTATGACTTAGATCAATTAAACCTGAATTAATATTTTTGCTTTTTAAATCATCAATTATGTTTAAAAGAATTTTTATTTTTTTTGCAAGGTTATCACCTTTACCGAGTTTGACTTTAATCCCATTATTAAAATATAAATCAAATTTTCCATTATTATAGAATATGCTTGGTCTAATATCTGTAGAAGACCTATTAATAAATTTACAAATATCAAGGGCCTTTTTAAAATCATTAGTATTCTTCACTTTAAGTTTGTCGCCTTCTATGAAGCTTTCAAACTCAAATCCTTCAATTATATATACATCCGGAGGATTTGAATAGGTCTCTAGTACAACTCCATCCTCATCTATTTCAAAATATATACCCATATACAATATAGAAGCTAACTTTTTTCTTTCCTCAATTTCAATAATAATTTTATTAGGCAGTTTGCGTCTTATGGTAACTTCTTTTATATAGGGATGTTTCTTTAGGTTTTCCTCTGCCCTTGATAGCTTTAATTGAAAGATATTTTCCTTTACCTGAATTCCAGAATAACCAATTACTTTCTCATCAGTAAGTTCATAATTATTTTTTACAATTATATCATTTATCAAAAAATAATTGGTTTTAAAAATAATAATAAATATTAGGGCTAGCAAAAGAAAAAAAATACATATATATATATTAAGTTTACCATATTTCACTTTGCCATCAACCTTGGTTTTAGATTTTAACATTTTTCCCCCCATGACAACTTGTCCTACTGAGAACAGTTTAAATAGCAGCTATAAGCCGCTACTTAATCGATCTTTCTTATATCTGCTCCTAAATTTTGAAGCATTATATCTAAATTATCATATCCTCTTTCGATATGCACTATATTTTCTACAATTGTCCTTCCTTCAGCAGCTAAACCTGCAATTACTAAGGCCGCTCCTCCTCTTAAATCTTTAGCCGTTACTTTTGCTCCTGTCAATTTTGGAACTCCTTTGATAACTGCTACTCTACCGTCCACCTTTATTCTTGCTCCCATCCGTATCAGCTCTTCTATATGTTTAAATCTGTTCTCAAAAACAGTTTCCGTAATTATACTTGTTCCTTTAGCAATACTAAGCAATGATACAAATTGAGCCTGCATGTCAGTAGGAAACCCCGGATAAGGTAATGTCCTTATAATGTCCACCGACTTTAATACAGAAGGTGGAATAATTTTAATTGCACTATTCTTCTCCAACACAATACATCCAACTTCTTTTAACTTTGCTAAAACTGATACAAGATGATCAGCTATAACATTTTCAATTATAATTTCACTTTTTGTTATTGCTGCAGAAGCAAGTATTGTTCCTGCAACTATTCTATCTGGTATAATTTTGTGTTCTACTCCAGTCAAATTTTTGACTCCATCTATCTGTATAACACTTGTTCCAGCACCTTGGATTTTAGCACCCATTCCGGTTAGAAAGTCTTGAAGATCAACTATTTCAGGCTCTTTAGCTGCATTTCTTATTACAGTTGTTCCTTCAGCTAATACTGCTGCCAACATAATGTTTTCGGTTGCGCCTACACTTGGATAGTCTAAATGGATTTCGGAACCCTTTAGTTTCTCTACAGTACATTCTAAAAATCCATGAGCTTCAGAAATTTTCACGCCCATTTCTCTTAGCCCCTTTAGGTGCAGGTCAATTGGTCTAGGTCCTATTTCACAACCACCTGGATAACTTATTTTTATTTTTCCACAACGTCCAAGCATTGGGCCCATTAGAAAGATTGAAGATCTCATTTCTCTAACCAGGTTTTCTGATACTTCAAAAGAATTTACGTTTTCTGAATTTATCACTATAGACTCTGGGGTTTTTTGGACCTTACAGCCTATAGAACGAAGAATTTTTACCATCGTATTTACATCTCTAAGATTTGGATAACCTATAATAACATTTTCTTTTCCATTTATAACTGAAGCAGCTAAAATTGGCAATACAGCATTTTTAGCTCCATTTATATTTAATTTTCCACCTAATTTATTTCCTCCATTAATAATGTACTTTGACACTAATTTCACCTCCGAAAGTGTTTCAGTAAAGCAGATATATATAACTATATTATGCATAGTTTTCGGAGGTGTTACAGTTATAGGTAAAATTCATATTTCTAAGGACATAAGCTCATAATGCTCTTTAATATGTTATCTGCAGCCATTTTCATCGTCAGTTCCAGACTGGAATTTGCCATTTGTCTTAGTTTACTTTTATCATTTTTCAACTTTAAAATTAACTCTAAAAGGTTTTTTGAGTTAAGATCTTTTTCCAACAAAACTATAGCTGCACCATGTTTTTCAAGTACTCTTGCATTATACTCTTGGTGATTGTTTACAACATTAGGCGATGGCACTAAAATAGATGGTATACCAACTGTTGTAATTTCAGCTAGAGTAATGGCACCTGCTCTAGAAATAACTAAATCTGATGCACCCATTACAGTAGGCATATTATGCACATATGGTAGAATTCTAATATTTGAACTTAATTTAATATCTGATTTTCTTAAGGAATCTATTGCATGTTCATAATGAGATTTTCCAGTTATGTGTATTAAAGTTATGTCTTTAATATCATTAAAAGTTTTTACCAACTCAATCATGGTTTTATTAATTTTTTCTGCTCCACGACTACCGCCAAAGGATAATATAGTTAATGAATCTTCTTTAACTTTCATTTTTCTTTTACATTCCAAAGTATTTATATTTGAAAATTCACCTCTTACTGGGTTACCTGTAAGAACTATTTTATTCTGGTTAGGAAAATGGTTTTTTGAAGCTTCGTAGCTTACAAAGATTTTATCAACAAACCTGCTTAAAATTTTATTAGTTACTCCCGGTACAACATTTTGTTCATGGATTACAGTTTTTATATTTTTAAGTGCAGCCATTAATACCATGGGACCACACACGTATCCTCCTGTACCAACAACTAAATCAGGTTTAAATTCTTTTATAATTCTTTTAGCTTCATTTAAACCAATAAACAAATTTTTTAAAGTTGTAATGTTATCAAATGAAAGCTTCCTTTTAAAACTGCTGACAGTTATTGTTTTAAAATCAAATCCTGCCTTTGGAACCAATTCACTTTCTAATCCTTTTTGAGTACCTACAAATAAAATTTCAATATCGTTATAATTATTTCTAAGCTCTTCGCCAATTGCTATTGCCGGATAAATGTGGCCACCTGTTCCTCCTCCTGTTAGCAAAACCTTCATCTTTCTCATCTCCTATCTAAAGTTGAAACCCTTGATATATTAAGTAGAATTCCAGTAGCTGCCATAAATATTACTAAGGAATTACCGCCAAAACTGATAAAGGGTAGTGGAACGCCAGTAACTGGCATAGATGATGTAGCTACTGCAATATTGATCATGACTTGTATAGCTATCATTGAAGTTATTCCCGTTGCCAGCAAGCATCCAAATAAATCAGGTGCATGGATGGCTATTCTTATACCCCTCCAAATAAGAAATAAAAATAAAAGCATGACAGTTATACAACCCACAAATCCTAGTTCTTCTCCAATAGTAGCAAAAATAAAATCATTTTGAGGTTCAGGTATGTATAATTTGTTTTGAATACTTCGTCCTAACCCAACTCCAAAAAGTCCTCCTGAACCTAAAGCAAGCAGTGACTGAATAACTTGATATCCCGTTCCTTGTGGATCCTTAAAGGGATCTAAAAAACCTGTTATTCTTTTCATTCTATAGGGTTCTAAAATTACCATAACTATCAAAAGCCCTATTCCGCTAAAACCTAAAAAGAACAGGTGAAACCATTTCATACCCGCTACGAAAAGCATTGCCATAATTATAAGAGCAATAGTACCTGCTGTACTTAAATTTGGCTGTAAAATTATCAATCCAAAATATAATGCTATAATCATTAAATAAGGAAAAATTCCTCTAAAAAAATTTTTAATATCAGTTGCTTTCTTAGATAAGCTGTTTGCTACAAATAATATAGCACATATTTTAGATATTTCACCGGGCATAAAGGTTATACTTCCAACCCCGAGCCATCTTTTAGCTCCATTAATTGATATTCCTAAGGGGGTCAGAACAAGAATCAAAAGAAAAATACTTGTTAAAAAAGCCGGAAAGGCCAATTTTTTATATTTTAAGTAATTAAAATGCATTGTAAACAGCATGGCACCTAATCCAATTAAGGCCCACATTAAATTTCTCTTCAAAAAATAAAAACTGTCTTTATTAAAATTGTTATAGGAATAATAAAAACTTGAACTAAAAACCATTATTATTCCTATAACAACTAAGAGTAATACGCAAATCATTAAAGTAAAGTCGTAGGAATTATTGCGGGTCATGTTATGACCTCCTTAACTTATATACACATTCTTTAAAGTGTTTTCCCCTATGTTCAAAGTTTTCATACATGTCCCAGCTTGCACAGGCTGGTGATAATAATATATTGTCAAAAGCATCTGAGATTTCAAAGGACTTAATAACGGCCTGCTCCATATTTGAAACAATAAATATATTTTTAAAGCTTTTTTCTTCAGCTGTCATTTTGATCTTTTCTGCAGTCTCACCTAGAAGAACCAATGCCTTTACTTTTCCATTGAAGGCATTAATGAATTCATCAAAGTTACTTCCTTTATCCATACCTCCAGCAATTAATATTATGGGAGCTTTAATTGCTTCTATCGCTTTGATAGAAGCATCGGGATTAGTTCCTTTGGAATCATTATAGAATTTGACGCTATTAATTTCATCAACAAATTCTATGCGATGTTCTACTCCTTTGAAAGTTCTGAGGGTGTTCTTTATATGTCTCTTATCTATTCCAAAGCTATATGCTATGGCAGTAGCTGCTAGAGCATTTTCTAAATTATGTTTTCCAGGGATATAAATATCCTTTACATGGCAAATTTCTTCTTCTACATCACAGGTTTTTGCAATAATACTATCATTCTTTACAAAAATCCCTTCTCGAAGCCTTTCTTCTCGACTAAAAAATAATACTTTACATACTGCTCTTTTAGCGATATCTTTAGTTATGTTATTATCATAATTTAGTACTAAAATATCATTTTCTTTCTGATTTTTAAAAATATTAGCCTTTGAATTAATATAATTTTTCATAGTTTTATGTCTATTTAAATGATCTGGAGTAATATTTAAAATAGCAGAAATTTTGGGTTTGAAATCTACAATAGTTTCTAATTGAAAACTACTTACCTCGGTTACTAATATAGATTTGTCTGTAGTTTGGAGTGCTCTAGATATAGCTGCTGTACCTATATTGCCAACAATAAATGTTTCAATATTAGCATTTTTAAATATCATGCCAGTAAGAGCAGTAGTTGTTGTTTTTCCATTTGTTCCTGTTATTGCTATAAAATTTCCCTTACTTAATTTATATGCTAACTCAAGCTCTCCAATTAATGGTATATTAACGGATTTTGCTTTTTTAATAAATTCCAAATCCGTAGGGACTCCTGGACTGAGAACAATTAAATCAAATTGATTTAGATCCTGGGGATGTGTTCCTAAAATACATTCACTGCATAAATGACCGATCTCATCTAAAATATCTTTTAAAGAATCTTTATTTTTTATATCATTTATAGTTATATTAGCACCTAACTTTGATAAGGTTTTTACTGTAGAAACCCCTGATCTTGCCATACCTACAACAAGAACATTCTTATTTTTTAAAAGCATTTTAACACCGCCTTTTTTATTTAAGGGCATATAGCCCTACAATGCATAATAATAAGGTTACGCTCCAGAATACAATCACTACTTTGGTTTCTTTCCATCCTTTAAGCTCAAAGTGATGATGAAGAGGGCTCATCTTAAAAATTCTTTTACCTGTTAATTTAAAGAATATTACCTGTAAAATAACAGACAGTGCTTCAGCAAAGTAAATACCTCCTACAATTGGAATAAATAATGTTAAATTCATTAAAATTGCAATAGACGCAATGGCTCCTCCTAATGCCATAGATCCTGTATCACCCATAAATACCTTTGCAGGATGGGCATTAAACCTCAGAAAGCCTAAACATGCACCGGTTAAAGCACCAGAAAATACTGCTATACTGGGGTAACCCCAATTTAATGCAACAAGACTGAAAAAAGAGGATACAATTAAAGTAACTCCTGCTGCTAAACCATCGAGGCCGTCAGTCAAGTTTACACTATTAGTCGTTGCCACAACAACGAAAACTATAAAGGGTATATACAACACACCTAAATCAATATAGCTATTTAAAAAAGGAATTAATACCTGGGTTTCAAATATCGATATTCTTGACTGGTATATTGCTATTCCAATCGCAATTATTATTTGCCCAATAAGTTTTTGGTATGCTTTAAGACCAAGATTACGTTTTAATACTACTTTTATAAAATCATCAATAAAACCTATTAATCCAAAACCAAGGGTGGAAAACAAAATTATATATAAATCTCTATTCAATCTGCCTGAAGTCAGTGTTGTAATCAGTATGGCAGCTATCATTATTATACCACCTATAGTTGGAGTGCCTGCTTTAGAATAGTGGGATTCGGGTCCCTCATCACGGATGCTTTGTCCGGCTTTCAGTTTTTGAAGTATCGGTATAATAATTGGTCCCAAAATTAATGTAATAAAAAATGAAATTGCAACTGTGATTATCAGTTGTTTATATTGAATCATAAGTTAGCTCCTCTCTAGTAAAAACTCCACAATTTCCTCCATATGCATACCTCTTGATCCCTTTACTAGTATAGTATCTCCAGCTTTCATTATCTTTTTTAAAATTTCAATGGCCTGACTATTATTCTCCGTAATAAAAACGTCTTTTTCTTTAAAACCTCTTTGAACAGCTCCTTTTGCAATATTTCTGGCCTTATCTCCAACTGTAATTAATATGTCCACATTATACTCATAAACTGAATGTCCAACACTTATATGGGCATTTTCAGAGAAATTTCCCATTTCAAACATATCTCCCAATACAGATATTTTTCTTTTACAGTCAACCTGTCTTAAAACTTCTAAAGCTGCTTTCATAGAATCCGGGCTTGCATTATAACAGTCATTGACTATTTTTATATCTTTTAGATTTATAATGTTCAATCTCATATTATTTCCTGTATAACTATTTATACCTTTTATTATATCATTCATAGATACGTTATAATGCAGTCCGACACAAATTGCCAAAAGGGCGTTATAAATATTGTGTCTGCCTGGAATTTTCAAATCGAAATTGTAGGTGTTATTATTTAAATGGAGAGTAAATGCAATACCATATTCATTACTATTGCTTGTATCGGTGGCATAGATATTATTATTCTTATTCAGTCCGGCAAAAACTTTTCCATATTTTGTTTTTCTATTTTTGAGGGTTTTCAAAAACTTATCGTCACCGTTAATAATGAGCACAGAATTTTCATCCATGTAGTTAGTTAATTCCATTTTAGCATTAAAAATTTCTTCCTGTGAACCTAATTTTTCAATATGGGATACGCCTATATTTGTAATGACTCCGGTTTGAGGAGTAGCAATTTTTGAAAGAAGATCGATTTCTCCCCTACCACTCATTCCCATCTCTAAAACAACAATTTCATGGTTGTTATTTAAATTTAATAAAGTTAAGGGCAAACCGATGTGATTATTAAAATTCCCTTCATTTTTTAAAACCCTATATTTTTGAGATAAGACATTATAAATTAATTCCTTTGTAGTCGTTTTTCCTGTGCTTCCTGTTACGGCCACTACAGGAAGATTTAGCTTTAATAAAAAGTACTTTGCAATATCTTGTAGAGCCTTTAGAGTATCATCAACCTTTATAATTGTTTTGTCAGAATATTTTTCAATATTATCAATACTTTTAGATGTTAAAGCGACGGATGCTCCTTTATTAAAAGCATCTTCAATAAATGAGTGTCCGTCAAACCTTTCGCCTATAATAGGTATGAACATGTATCCCTTGTCAACTTTTCTTGAGTCGATTGATATGTCCTTAACTTCAGTGGTTTCATCGCCAAAAAGAAGTTTTCCCTTTGTTGCAGTTATAATATTTTTTACATTAATCTCTATCACAGATATCCTCCTCTAAAAATTCCATAGCTACCTTTTTATCGTCAAAATCAAAAACCTTATCCTTTATTACTTGATAAGTTTCATGGCCCTTCCCTGCTATTAGAACTACATCATTTCTGTTAGCTTTCTTAATTGCTGTTTTTATAGCTTCCCTTCTATCCAGAATAATTTCATATTTACCATTTTGGGCTTCAATTCCCTTCAAAATATCATTAATTATGCTATTTGGATCTTCGGAGCGTGGATTATCATTTGTAATGATACAGAAATCAGAAAGTTCATAGGCTATTTTACCCATTAAAGGTCTTTTAGTTTTATCCCTGTCGCCTCCACAGCCAAATACTACAATGATTTTACCTTTTGCAAACTGTTTTATTGTACTTAGTACATTTTTTAATGCATCAGGAGTATGGGCATAATCTACAATTACATTAATCCCTTTTTTATTTTCAACAGGTTCAAATCTGCCCTGAACTGGTTTTATTAATGATATTCCCTTGACTATTTCATCATAATTATATCCCATTGAATAGCAGGCAGAAATGACAGCCAATATGTTATATATGGAAAATAAACCTGGTATATTTAATCTAATTTTTCCTGAATACTTAGGAGTAACCAGATTAAAAATTGAAAAATTATCATGCATTTCTATTTTTTCAGCATATATATCACATTTTTTCGATAAACCATAGGTTATAACAGGTGTATTAAGATTTTTTATTTCACTGTAAATCTCAGCACCATATGCATCATCAATATTAATTATATTAGCGTCGGAGGTCTTATAAAACAGCTTTAGCTTGGCATTTTTATAATTTTCCATATCTATATGATAATCAAGGTGATCTGGAGTTAAATTAGTAAAAATTCCGATATTAAAACATATGTCTTCTACCCTTTTTAGGTCTAAGGAGTGGGAAGAAACCTCCATAGAGCATATATCGACCTTTTCCTTAACCATTTCACTAAACAAGCCTTGAAGCTCTAGAGATTCGGGAGTTGTCTGGTTAGTATTATAAACTCTTCCAGATATCTTATTTTGTATTGTACCGATTAGAGCACATTTGTTATTATTGGCTTCTAAAATACTGCTTAATAAATAAGTAATGGAAGTCTTTCCATTTGTCCCTGTAACTCCTATAACTTTAATTTTTTCACTTGGATTTCCAAAAAAATTTGAAGATATTTTTGACAGTGCAGATCTACTTTGCTTCACCTTAATAACTGTGATATTTTTCTCATCTATAAGCTCACTAAGTCCGTTAATGATTTTATCTATAATTATTGCCTTAGCTCCGTTATTTATAGCATCCGCTATATAATTATGTCCATCGGTCCTTAATCCCTGAATACATACAAATAAATAATTTTTTTTAATCTTTCTTGAATCATAGGCTATACCTTCTATATTAACATCTTTACTTCCAAAATACTGCTGTATATCAACATTATTTAATAAGTCGCCCAACTTCATATCCATCTCTCCCTGAATACATAGATTTTTAACATTAAACTTACTAAAAGGCAATTTAAACTAAAGTTTGTATCACTTTAATTTAAATTGCCCTCATATTAATAAATCAATTTCATTATAACATATATTAAAGCGATGTTTTACAAATATAATTCATCTTACTGTTGCCGCTCTTTCACGTATAATATTACAATGGATTTCTCTACAACTTTAGCTCCTGGCTTAGGAAACTGATCAACAACTACTGAATTTCCATTTTCTACATTTATAGGTTCGGTATTAAATTCAAGATTATTTTCAGATAAAATTTTAGATGCCTCTGATAGAGTTAAACTCCTTACCTCTGGAACTGTAATTTCTTCCCTTTGAAATTTCTCTTTTTCTTCTTCCGTATATTGAGGTTCAACTTCCATATATCGCAAAGTATTTTGAATTATTTCTTCAGCAACTGGAGCAGCAGTTAGACTTCCATAATGTATTCCCTGTGGTTCGTCACAAATAACTAGCACAGCAATCTTAGGGTCATTTACAGGAGCGATGGCAGTAAAGGATGAATAAACTGCACCCTTTGCATATCTACCATCAATAATTTTATCAGCAGTCCCGGTCTTGCCGCCTACTCTATAACCCGGGATATAGGCTTTTTTACCTGAGCCGTCGGTAACAACGGATTCCATGATCAACCTTAACTCTTTAGATGTTTTTTCAGATAAAACTTGCCTTATAAATTTTGGTTCATATCTATGTATAACATTTCCTGAGTCATCAGTTAATTCTTTTACTATTCTAGGCTGCATCAACTTACCATCATTCGCAATAGAAGAAATAGCAGTTATGAGCTGTATAGGAGTTACTGAAATGCCGTGGCCAAAGGACATTGTAGCTAGTTCTACGGGACCGACATTTGACTTAGCTTGAACTATGGAGTTGCTTTCTCCAGGTAAATCTATACCTGTCTCTTGTGTAAATCCAAAGGCTTCAAGATATTTATAAAAAGTGTCTACACCTAGTCTTTGTGCCACTTCAATAAATACAGGGTTACATGAGTTTTGGACACCTTCTGTAAAAGTTTGATGCCCGTGGGGTCTATAAGATCTCCAACACCTGATTTTCTGACCAGCTACTATTGCATAACCAGGACTGTAAAAGTGACTGTTAGGTTCAACAACGCCTTCTTCCAAACCGGCAGCCGAAGTGATTAATTTAAATGTTGATCCCGGTTCATATGTATCACTTACAATAGGATTTCTCCACATTTTATTCCAAAGTTTTTGCTTTTCATTTATATCAAGGGTTTCATAGTTTGATTTATCTGACTCATTTAAAGGGATTCGAGGTGTGTTAGGGTCATAATCAGGCTTAACTGCCATAGCCAATATGTCCCCTGTTTTTGGCTCCATTACAATAGCCATTACCCGTTTTGATTTTGTTTTTGCTAATGCATTTTCAACAGCTTTTTCAGCAAAATGCTGGATAACTTCATCAATAGTAAGTACTACATTCAAACCATTTTCTGGTTTATAATATTTTTCAATGCCATAGGGTAGTTGCCTCCCGGCAGCATCGGTGTTTTTAATCCATCTGCCAGGAAGTCCACTTAAAACTTTATCATATTCAAGTTCTACTCCAACTAAGCCTCTGTTATCATCAGTGCAATGTCCTAATATATAAGATGCAAAGTTTCCATAGGGATAGAATCTCCTATTGTCCTCAGCTATCCTTATTCCTGACAATTTAGCTTGCCTAATTGCATCTGCCTTTTCCTTATCTATCCATTTTTCAATTTTTACCAATCCTGCTTTAGTATTTATTTTATCTAAAACTTTCTTCTCGTCTATTTCAAGTATATCAGCGAGAGTTTTAGCGGTAACTTCTTTAGAATCTATTTCAGGCGGAGCTGCCCATACTGTAAAAGTGCTTATACTGACGGCTAATTCCTTTCCGTTTCGATCGTAGATAACACCTCTTTTGGCAGGAATCGGAACATCTCTAGTTTGTTGCCTTATAGCGTACATTCTGTATTTTTCACTATTAACAATTTGTATCCAACCTAACCTGATTATTAATCCCAAAAATACCATACATATGACAAACAGAGCAATAACTAATCTCTTTTTGTTTACAATACTTGGATTAGACAAATTCCATCCTCCTTAAACTATTTTAATCTAATAATGAGTACATTTTCTGTAGGGATGATTTTAAATAATAGTACATATTTTTATCCGGAATCTGTTTTTCTGGAGAAAGATTGTCTTCAGCATTTGATAATTCCAAGTCATAGTCGTTTTCAAGATTCAAAAAAACCATTTGTTCATATTTAGGATATTGCATATCTAATTTTTCAATGGCTTTTTTTTCAATAATATCGGATCTTGTTAAGCTATCTAGTTGTGCATTTAGGTCTTGCAGCTGACTTTCAAGTTCATCGGCTTGTTTATTTAGTGTAATGATCCTGTATTTAGTTTCTGTTATGGCAGTGTATCTTGATAATAGAAAGATTAGAGAGCCGGATATCATCATTACACATATTATCACACTAATTGCAAGTCTATGATTACTCTTTCTATTCTTTCTAACGGTATTTTTTTTATTTGTATTCCGATAATTGTCTTCATATACTCTATTTATTTCATTAGTATCATAATAATGCTTTTTTCTTGCTACTAACAATTTATTCCCCCCCTTTATTTTTTAGAACATTAAATCCTTTCAGCTACTCTAAGCTTTGCACTTCTTGCCCTAGGGTTGTTTTTTATTTCCTTATTGGAAGGATAAATAGGCTTTCTAGTTATTATTTTTACCTTACGTTTATTATTACAAGTGCAAACGGGGAACTCCGGAGGGCATATGCAGCCTGTGCTTAGTTCTTTAAATGTGTTTTTTACTATCCTGTCTTCTAAAGAGTGAAAGGTTATAATACATACCCTTCCTCCGATTTTTAAACTCTCTGTAATATCCTTTATTGTACTTTCCAATATATCTAATTCATTATTCACCTCAATCCTAATTGCCTGAAATGTTCTTTTTGCCGGATGGGGACCATTTCTTCTTGCAGCGGCAGGTATTGCTTTCTTTATAATCTCTACAAGTTCCCCAGTTGTTTCAATTTCTTTATCTTGTCTTTCTTTTACTATAAACTCAGCAATGCGGGAAGCCCATCTTTCTTCCCCATATACTCTAATGATTTTTTCCAACTCCTTCTGAGTATACTTATTTACAATATCTTTTGCTGAAAAATCTTGATTCTTATTCATTCTCATGTCCAGCTCTGCGTCATGCATATATGAAAAACCACGGTCCTCATTATCTAACTGATATGAAGAAACTCCCAAATCGAGAACTATGCCGTCAATTTTATCCAGACCAAGATTTAAAATAATGTTTTTGATATTTGAAAAGTTGTCATGAACAAATTTAATGTTCGTAGAGAATTTTTTCAATCTCTCTTTTGAGGCTTCTAGTGCTGCTTTATCTTGATCTATTCCTATAAGCAACCCATGCTCGGTTAGTTTTGAACATATTAGTTCCGAATGACCGCCTCCTCCTAATGTTCCGTCTACATATATTCCATTGGGTTTTATTTTTAGATTTTCTATAGTTTCATTAAGTAAAACTGTTATATGATTAAAATCCATTTTATTACCTTCCTTCTATATTCCTAACTCTGCCATTTTTTCAGCTATCTCATCATAACTAATATTTGCAGAATCATTATAATTATCCCAATTATTTTTGCTCCATATCTCTATTCTGGTGGATACACCTATTATGGCAACTTCTTTTTCGAGATTACTGTACTCCCTTAAAGTTTGTGGAAGAGTTACCCGACCCTGTTTATCAAGACTACACTCGGTGGCTCCTGAAAAAAACAATCTTACAAAAGCTCTAGCATTTTTATTTGTTAAAGGTAATCCCTTTAATTTGTTTTCAAAGGAAGTCCATTCACTTTCGGGAAAAACAAAAAGACAGTTGTCCAGTCCCTTTGTTATAAAGAACCTTTCCCCCAATTTATCTCTAAACTTTGAAGGAATATTTATTCTACCTTTTTTATCAATTGTATGAAGATATTCTCCGATAAACATGGTACCCACTCCATTATAGGGGATTTCCACCCACTATAACCCACTTTTACCCACTAATACATTATTCTATAGGGAAACATGTATTCCTGCTTAAAAAATAATTTTTTTTATAGTAATTTAGTCCTATTTTTCAAAAAATAAAAATTACCTCAAAAAAATTTGAGGTAATTAGGTATATCGTTAAAATATTTAATGTAAAATCTCTTTTTCTTTATTCAGATGTTCTTTGATGATTTCATCTATCCTATTGCTAAGTTTGAAGATATCCAACAAACTACCGCAATCATCAACAATTAATTTAAACTTATTTTGCAGCAGCTGAAGTTCATTTTTCAAAACGTCATTTTGCGACATATTACCACCCCAAGTTCGAAATATTTACCATTTTTTATTATTGATGTAAAGAAATGATAATATATATGCCGCAATTTGTCAACTGATATCTTTTCAAAAATTTATTACAAAAAATCATTCTGTATATTGTTTACGCTTTTTATAGATTAACCAGCTAAAGATAATTACTAGAATTAAGCTTAGCAATTGAGCTACTCTAAAAGGTCCAAGCATCAAGCTATCTATTCTCAGTCCCTCTACAAAAAATCTTCCAATTGAATAAAGTACTAAATATAGAAAAAATACTTCCCCATTGAATTTTTTCTTTTTTCTATATGACAGCAGTAGAATAAAAACTCCAAAATCCCATAATGATTCATATAAAAAGGTAGGATGTACATTAACCCCATTTACATTAATGGCCCAAGGTAAATTTGTTGGAGTCCCATAAGCCTCTTGATTAATGTAGTTTCCCCATCTTCCTATAGACTGACCTAGTATAAGACTTGGGGCAATAATATCTGCTAATTTCCAAAAGTTTAGTTTATTATGTTTTGCAAACAAATAGCCTACAAGCGTTCCACCAATCACTCCACCATGTATGGCAAGACCGCCTTCTCTAATATTTATCATCTTTAATATATCGCCACTATAATAACTCCAGTTGAAAATTACATAATATAGCCTAGCTCCAATTATTGCAGCTGGAATAATAAATAAAATTAAATCTATGATTTTATTTTCATCAATTCCAACTCTTTTAGCTTCTCTAATTGCTAAAATAGTGCCTATTAGCATTCCTAAAGAAATTAATATACCATACCATCGTACAGATATTCCAAATATTTCAAAGGCTACAGGATTCAAATTTCTCACTCCCTAAAATAAAAATATTTAGGCTGTCACTACAAGACAACCTAAATACAATTATATACATCTGAAAAGCCTAAGTCAATTAGAGAGGATTTATTATAGATAATACACTTTTGTTAATATCAAAATGCTCATAAAATCGTTTAGAAATACTATCAATGTCTAACTTTTTTAGTTCTACTATATAGTCAAAAAGATTTATTCCCTTAAAATAGTAGGAAGTAAAAGTATTTGCAATGAACTCTACTGAGTTGTATGAACTTATGTGCTGTCCTATAAATTTTTTCTTAATCCTATCAAAGTCTTCTCTATCTAACCCTTTATTTTTTAACTCTTCTATTTCACTGCAAACCATTTCATAAACTTTTTCAGGATTTTTAGATTCTCCTCCTATCATGGAGTGCCCATAGCTAGTATCAAAAGTATACTCCCGTTCAAAATTTTCGTTGATGAGACCGTTATCATATAGTCTTTTATAAAGTTTAGAACTCCTTCCAAATATCATATCCAAAATGATTTTAGTTTGTATATCCTTTTTTAGCAGCTCTTTGCCTTTTAAATCAATGTTTGTATCTTTAAAGGCTATATTAAAGAGGGGCATTGAAACTGCAAGTTTTTCTTCCACTTTCTTATTCTTGATATCAGGTGATTCATTAGGTATAATCCTCTCTACATTACCTGGAAGTTTTTTAAAGCTTTCCTTTAGATTATTTTCTACAACCGAAAAGGTCTCATCTATATCTACATCTCCAACTACGAAAACCATCATATTATTTGGAACATAAAATGTATTGTAACAGGTGTATAAGTCTTCCTTAGTTATTTCATAGATGCTGTCAACTGTACCTGCAATATCTATTTTGACAGGGTGTTCATTATAAAGACTTTTGAGAGAATTAAAAAATACCTTCCAGTTAGGATTATCCTGGTACATTCTTATCTCTTGTTCAATTATTCCCTTTTCTTTTTGCACATTCTCATCGGTTAAGTAGGGAGACTGTACAAAATCTATGAGTATGCTAAGATTTTCATAAAATTTATCGGTACATGAAAATAAATAGCAGGTAGAATTAAAATTTGTGTAGGCGTTAACGCTAGATCCTAGCTTTGAAAACCTATTGAACACGCCGCCTTCTTCACTTTCAAATAGCTTATGTTCTAAAAAGTGAGCGATACCTTCAGGAACTTCGATTATTTCATTTTGACCGGATAATCTAAACTTGTTATCTACAGAGCCATAGTGAGTTCCAAATATTGCGAATTTCTTCGTGTAACCCCTTTTAGGCATAACAAATATTTCTAAACCATTATCTAACTTTTTTATATGGATTTTCTCATTTAAAATATCGCTATAGATTTCTTTAATGGCCATTACCTTCCCTCCTTTTCACTATTGAGAAAGTATATTGTATCTAATTTGAATTTCTCTCCAGCTTCCACTATGGATTCTTTTGTCACAGATTTTATCTTCTCAATAATTTGATCAATGTCATCGGTTACTCCACTTATAGTATGAGCATAATAAAAATCTATTAGCATATTTGGTGCATCTGTTAAGGATTTTATGGAATTAACTATTGATTTTTTAGCAATTTCTATGTCGTCTTCAGTAAATTTTCCTTTTTTCAAGTCCTCAACTTCACTTATAATAATATCTTTTGTCTTTTTATAGTTTTGAAACTCTATACCACTGCTAATCAGCATAAGTGACTTAAACTTTTCAATTTTTGAAAATATATAATAGCATAAGCTTTCTTTTTCTCTAACATTTTTAAATAGCTTAGAGTTGGGACCACCACCTAAAATATTTGAAAATAAAACTGAAGCTTCATAGAGATTGCTTTCATAGGGAATGTTCGTTCTATATCCCAATGTCAACTTGCCTTGATTTACATTTAGATTATCTTCTACTTCCTTTATTGCATTCACGTCTTTTGTTATATTTTCTCTAGGAATATCTATAATACTTCCTCTTGGAAAATGAATTGTTTGATTAATAAGTTCTTTTGCACGTTGTTCATCTACATCACCTATCAAAAAAATATCTATTGGCGAACTTTCTATAAACTTTTTGTAATAGTCTAATAAACTTGTTTCAGTTATCTCATTAAGATCATCAATATTGCCGTATTCATATATACTGAAGTTTTCATCTTTATACATTTCTTCAACGCATCTATCAACTGCGTATTTCATCTTGTCATTTATTCTGCCATTAATTTTATCTCTAAGATTTTCTTTTTCCTGCTGAAAAATTTCTCTAATAAAACCTCCGTCTTTTATGGCTGGATTATTTATTATTTCATTTAAAATCTCTAGCCCTTCCTTCAAAATATTTTTGTTTTCAATATATTTTTTATTTGGCAACTGCATTTTAAATTTAATTATGTGTCTTTCTCCTTTTTTTGCTACATCACTAACCATTACCGCACCATATAAATCTTCCAGTTTTTTATTTATTTCCATAAAAGTAGGATATTGTTTTGTAGCCTTATGCAAAACCATTGATAATAAGGCATTTTTAGTTGCTTCCTTTTTTATCAGAGGTCTTTGTATATATATTCCTATAAGATTAGTTTTAAACTTGTCTGATTTTATGGTATGGAATCTTATGGATCTATTGAGCTCTATTGGATTGAATCTTGTAAGCAAAATGCATCCTCCTTTTCGCATTTAGTTATTGTTATTATGATAAAAAATAATGTAGAAAATACATTATGAGACTTTAAATAAAAGTTGAACAATTTAGCAGGAGTTTTTTTATCTTTTACTAAAATATTGTAAAACTTTATCTAACTTCCCTGCTCTGTCTCCCACTTCCTAAAGTGGGAGTATTATAATCAGGTGAGATGAATCTTTGCCTATTAACTTCTATATACTAGTATTTTACCCAATAGATCATAATAAATCAAAAAATTATTTAAAATCTTTTAATTTGCTCAATCGGATATTAATCTCTAACTCATTTAGTAAATTCTCACCTATGCCCCACCCATTTATATAAATGATTTTTATTTGTTCTTTACTGGATATATCTTTTACAATGTTATCGATTTTCCATTGCCTACTAACGTTATCTATTAAACTGGACATACTAACAACTATGACTTTATTTATCCCACGTTCCTGCAACTTATGAACTCCTATCTTGATTGATTTGGAATCAATAAAATCCACAGTCAAAACCTTATTAACATCATAACCATGTTTTTTCATATTCTTGATAAATCTGGTGATAAATCCATTTTCTTGATGTAAATTAATTTTTTTATCAGATCTAAGAACAATGACTCCTGTTAAACCTCTAGCTTCTATTTTAGTTTGTTTGGCAATTTTCATTACCATTTGCCTTGCAAGCTTTTCACTTTGCCATAAAAGAGGGATAATTTCTATTTGACTTTGAGTACCTAGAGCAATTTCACTTATTTTCTCTTCCATGTTGATATACTCCTTAGATTGATTAAGAAGTAAAGGTGCAAGTATTATTTTGTCATATCGTTTGCCTAATGCAGCTAATTCATTATAAATATTTGGAGTGACATGTAAAAAGCTTGAGTGAATATCATATTCAGGTCCTAAAAGTATTTGCAACTTGTTTGAAATTTCCTTGCATAAATCATTATATATACTTTTTCCTGCCTTTTCATAGGCAAGTTTATATTTGAAAGCTTCAATAGGAGCCAATATTTTTTTTATCCAGTTTCCATTATTGTATATATTTTTTAAAACCACTGAAAAATCATAAGTAGGAGATTCCCCTTCTCCAACTATCATTACTGCAACCTTTGGATCCTTATGTTTGTTGATCTGATAACCACTGTTGTAAGGGGTATCAAAGTTGTTTGTATAATAATATAGAATTAGATTGCCTAACGTATACCCAAGTATTATTCCACCTAAAAAAACGGTAAAATAGATATTGCTAAACTTTTTATCAGTTAAAAAACTAATGAAAATCAGAGTGATAAAAATTATAGCAATTCTTTCTATATTACCCTTAAAAGCTAAGAAACATATCAATACTAATCCGAAAAGAATAGATCTTAAAAAGAGCCCAAATTTATTCCTGATCGGTAACACCTCCTTCATTTATTAAATATTATTTCAAAATATCTAAAATATGTTATTTCTTTGAGGAAAACCAATCCTTATATATTGCTTTACGTTTTTATATGTTTTATAATTTTATTTGAATGTAATTTTTGCAAATATATAATTGAAAGGAAGAAATTTTAATGAAATTAGGAATTGTTGGATTACCTAATGTCGGAAAAAGTACTTTGTTTAATGCTATAACAAAGGCAGGAGCACAGTCTGCAAATTATCCTTTTTGTACTATTGAACCAAATGTTGGAGTTGTAGCCGTTCCCGATGATAGGTTAGAAGTTCTTGAAAAAATGTATAATTCAGAAAGGGTTGTTCCCACATCAATTGAATTTTATGATATAGCAGGACTTGTAAAGGGCGCCAGTAAAGGAGAAGGTCTTGGAAATAAATTTCTATCTCATATAAGAGAGGTTGCTGCAATCATACACGTTGTTAGATGCTTCGATGATAGCAACGTGGTTCATGTTGAAGGCAGTGTAGATCCTATCAGAGATGTAGAAACTATTAATTTAGAGCTTATATTTTCAGATTTAGAATTAATACAGAGAAGAATTGAAAAAACTCAAAAGCTTCTAAAAGGGGATAAGTCCTTACAAGGAGAGCTTGATATTTTAAGTACTTTAAAGGTTACTCTTGAAGAAGGTAAGTCTGCTAGGGTTTTAAACTTTTCAAAGCAAGAAGAGGATTTTGTAAAAAGCTTAAACCTTTTATCTTACAAACCAATTATTTATGTTGCCAACGTATCAGAGGATGAATTGATCGAAAACGGTGGAAACAACGAATACGTTGAAAAGGTTAGGAATTTTGCCCAATCTGAAAATGCAAAGGTAGTCGTGGTGTCTGCTAAAATCGAATCTGAAATTGCTGAACTAGATGATGTAGAAAAGGAAGGGTTTCTACAGGAACTGGGATTAGAAGAAACGGGACTTGAAAAGTTAATTAAAGCTGGATATTCTCTCTTAGGCCTAATAAGCTTTTTAACTGCAGGCCCTAAGGAAGTACGGGCTTGGACTATAAAAGAAGGAACAAAGGCTCCTCAGGCTGCAGGGAAAATCCATTCTGATATTGAAAAAGGATTTATTAGGGCCGAAGTTATATCCTACGATGAGCTTGTGGCTGCAGGAAGCATGTCTTCTGCCAAGGAAAAGGGACTTGTAAGACTTGAAGGTAAGGATTATGTTGTTAAGGATGGAGATGTTATTTTATTTAGGTTTAATGTATAAAAGGTATATCTTTAAAATCTAAAATATAATTTTCTTGTAAAATCGAGTAGGAGGTAATTAATTATTTTAATTACCGTCCTCTCAAACCAGCAAGCATACCGTTCGATACTTGGCGGTTCATTAAGATAAGTTCAATTTACTATACTGCATAGAGAATGTTTTAAGGCCTTGATTAATCCAATACTGATTAGTCAAGGTTTTATTTTTGCATAGGAACTCAAACATTTTTTGAAAAAATTGCACGTATAAAACAAAGTAATTTCAAGGGATACAAGAAATTACAAACTTTTACCAGTTAAATATTAAAAAGACTAACAGCTAACGGCTAACCGCCCGTCGCAAATAGGTGACAGGTGATGGGCTACAGGAAAGACCCTAAAGAACGACCAGGATTTGCTAAGAGCCAAGAGCTAAGAACTAAGAGCTAACAAAACGTCGTCAGACGCCTTTTTTCAGTATTGGACTCTTAGATATACGCCAATAACCCTTACGGGTATTAGCATATTGCCAAGCTTTGTATTTTGGAATGCCAAGTTTCCTAAGATTGACAAATTTAGTTTTAACTTTCTTCCATTGTTTCCTTATACAAGCTCTAAGCCTTCTTCTAGTCCATTCGTCTATTTCTCTAAGTTTACCTTTCATATCAGCTATTTTAAAATAGTTTACCCAACCGACTGCAAGGAGGTTAAGCCTTTTAATCCTCCATTCCATGCTTGTACCTACGTTTCTATTTGCGATTTTTCTTATTTTATTCTTTAGTCTTTTAATGCTTTTCTCATGGGGTCTTATTCTTACCTTACCTTTATTAATATATGTCTATCCTAGGTTTAGACAGGTACTATGACCTCTGCTGACTTCTCAAGGCTTAGCTATACATCACTGTATAGCTTGTCATCTCGAAGTTCATCTTAATGACGTACCCTTGAGACCTCTCGGGATAAGCGTAACCACTTTCCTCCCATATATCCGCCACATTTACTGCATAAACCTTCGGACCGTTTTGGGCTTTGTTTTGTGATGCAAACTCACCCAGTTTATACAGCCTCAAATGTGGTTCGTATACCTCGGACCGGGATTTTGCATCCGACTTCCTTCAGATTCCACCTCACGATGAACACCCTTGCCCTTGGCTAGTGGTTGGCACGGCGGGCCCCCACAGTGGACTTTCACCACCTAGTCGCTACGCATGCCCGGCACACATCATAAAAAGACAGCGTCCTTCTGGAACGCTGTCTTTTACATTAATATCCTGAGTCGTTACTACCTTTACCCGTTACAATTGCAATGGATGAACTTGCACCTATACGGTTTGCCCCAGCTTCTATCATCTGAAGTGCTTTGTCCCTATCTCTTATCCCACCAGAAGCCTTCACTCCCATATCGGTACCTACAGTATCTCTCATTAATTTTATGTCATGTACTGTAGCTCCTCCTGTACTAAAACCCGTCGAAGTTTTTACAAAGTGGGCTCCTGCTTCCTTTGAGATCTGACAGGCTTTTATCTTTTCTTCTTCAGTTAGAAGACAGGTTTCAATTATTACTTTTAGAATAGCTTTATCTTTTATAGCATCTACAACTGCTTTGATATCTTCTTTGACTATATCGTATTCTCTATTTTTAAGTGCTGCAATATTTATTACCATATCTATTTCATCTGCTCCGCTTTTAACGGCTTTCTTAGCTTCAAAGGCTTTCACTTCTTTAGTTGTGGCTCCCAAAGGAAAACCAACAACTGATGTAATCTTCACATCTGAACCTTCCAGTTCTTTTTTTGCTAGAGGCACGTAATAAGGGTTTACACAAACGGAATAGAAACCACATTCCTTCGCCTCATTACAAACCTTTATTACATCTTCCTTTCTTGTTTCAGGTTTAAGTATTGTATGGTCTATAAACTTTGCAATATCCATATTTTCACCTGCTATTTAATAATTTCTACTTTGTCACCATTTTTTAATCCAGCTGCATTACCTTCATCTATGTCAACGTGCATTTCTAAAGCATAGTTAGGATTTACCCTTACTAAAACGTTTTCGAAAATTAGACCTCTTTTACCTCCAACTTTTATCTTAACAATATCCTTGTCTTTCACTCCAAATTTTTCAGCATCACTTGTATGCATATGAATATGCCTTGCTGCAGCAATTATACCTTCTTCAAGTTCTACTTCCCCTTTAGGTCCAACAATTTTTGCTCCAGGACTGCCTACTAAATCACCTGAATCTTTTACAGGTGGCTTTACACCTAATAAGAATCCGTCAGTTACAGAAATTTCTACCTGAGTTTTACTCCTAGCAGGACCTAATACTCTTACCCCTTTTAAAGTACCTTTTGGTCCGACAATGTCAACCTTTTCATTAGCCGCATACTGTCCCGGTTGAGAAAGGTCCTTATACTTTGTCAATTCATAACCTTCTCCGAATAATGTATCTATGTGTTCCTTGCTTAAATGTAAATGTCGGTTAGATAATCCAACTGGAATTAATAATTCACTCATATTTTTTCCTCCTTTTTAGTTTTAAAATATGTATACATTATACAGATTTATTATTATATAATTTTCTCTACTTGTCAAATGCATTTTAATTGAAAATTTAATATTAAGTGATGAACAACTTTAAGATTCAATTTATAGTACTCTAGGGATTTTGAGGTTTCCTTCTGAGCGATTTTGAAGTATTTGTTGTTACCTTTATCTTAAATTAAAATAAAGCAACAAATCTTCACATGATCCAGAAGGATTCTCAAAATCCTAATAAATTTAACCTCGAACTTTGTTATCTATAAAACTTTTAAAATTTATTAATAACTGAATCAACTTTATCTTTCATCGTGGAAACCTTATCTCTACGATCATCTATTCTAATAGTAGTTGAAACTCTAAAAGCTCCCTTCTTAAAGGGCACTTCATGCATCTTTCTTATTGCCTGCAAAATGACATCCAAGTCTCCTTCTATTATGGTCCCCATTGGAGTTAATTGATACTTAATTTTTTTTTCGCTTTGCAAAACCTTATGACAATCTGCAACGTATTTACTTAAACTTGTACTCTTTGTCCCAAGGGGTACTATAGTTACCTCTACTATGGCCATTAAAAATTCCTCCTTTCATATATTACATAAAGATTCACCTATTTCATAGGCCTTTCTTAAAACATCTTTTCTTTCTTGTACGAAGATTTTATCTGTATTATCTACCAGCAGGTTTTTATAATAATCAGCATTTATAGACCTGAAAAATAAGTCCATTACAACTAAAGCACCTACAAAACCGTCATCATTCTGTTTTGCACCTGCAGTACAAATAAAAATCCCCTTACGCTCTTTACACCTGTCTATAGAAGAATTATTCAAAATATATTTACTGGACCAAAATGCCTGGCACCTATCAATCATTATTTTAGTAAGACTACTAACTGAATTGAAATATAGTGGTGAAGCTACAATAATTACATCAGAATTATCAAATTCTTTGTATAGCTTCTGCATGTCGTCGTCAAGTGTACACTTTCCAGTATCTCCACATTTATAACAGGCAATACATGGATTGATCCTAATCTTTTTCAGCTCATACTTTGTTATATCATTGGTGCATTTTCTTATACCTTTAATCACTTCGTTAAGAAGTATATCTGTATTTTTGTTAACTCTAGGACTACCTAGTATAGCTAAAACCTTCAAGTCTAAACCTCCATATAGTGTTTAATTTTCTCATTATTTATATTTTACTATAACTCAAAATAAATTCCAATCAGTACATAAAGTATGAATGATTTACAAAGATTATTATTAATTATACAAGACAAACTTTAAAAATAAGATGTAATAGGAAAAAAATTAATTTTTTGTTTTTATTTATAAACTGTTGGATATATATATAAAGGATAATTGTTAAAAACTCAATCAAAAATATTAGGAGGTTATTCTATGAAAACATTAGGTCAATTTTTACAAACTGGTGATTGGAAAGGAGAAAAGCATGTACCTGTTATCCATTCACCTGAAAAAGTTAAAGCTGGAGAAGCCTTTGAACTCAAAATATCTATTGGGGATGAAATTAAACATCCAAATACTCTTGAACATCATATATCATGGTTTAAAGTCTTTTTCCATCCCGAAGGTGCTAAGTTCCCGGTTGAAATAGGTAACTTTAAATTTACAGCCCATGGTGAAAGTGATATATTTGATGAACCTGTAGTAGCTACTACTGTAAAGTTGAGCAAATCAGGAACTCTATATGCACTAAGTTACTGCAATATCCATGGCCTTTGGGAAAATTCAAAGGAGATTACAGTAGAATAAAAATAAGCCCCGCAAATGTGGGGCCTTTTTTATGCCATCGCTTTTTCTAATTTATCAAGATGCTGTAGTGGAAAATGTCTTAATAATTCTTTAAACTGTTCTACAGTTAATCCTTGAGTAGTAGTATATATTCTTATTTTTTCTTCTAATCCAGCATTTATAAATTTTTGTTTAATCTCCTCAAAATTTGGGACTTGAGCCATAATATCACTCCTCATAATATTTTTTACAATATTAGTATTGGAGTTTTGGAAAATTTTATACTAAAATCTATGAAATTAGATAGTAAATTTTATTCATATACCTCCTGCTTTAACGTTGCTATGAAAGGTAGATTTCTGTATTTTTCAGCATAATCAATTCCATAACCAACTATAAATTCGTCTGGTATCTCAAACCCAATATAATCTATCTTGATATCAGCCTTTCTTCTCTCAGGCTTATCAAGCAAAGAGCATATCTTTATACTCTTAGGACCTCTGGTTATTAGATTTTCACGCAAATATTTTAAGGTTAATCCCGTATCTATTATGTCTTCTACTATCAAAATATTTTTATTTTCTATACTGAAGTCCAAATCCTTTATTATTTTTACAACACCTGAACTTTCTGTGTATGATCCATAACTAGAGACAGCCATAAAATCTATAGTAACTGGTACTGTGATTTTTCTTATTAAATCACTTAGGAATACGTTGGCGCCCTTTAGTACCCCTATTATAAACAGATCTTCTCCTTTATAGTCTTCACTAATAAGCTTTCCCAATTCCTGGACTTTTTTTGCTATTTTATCTTCAGTAAATAAAACTTCTTTAATATCATTTATCAATTTTAACACCTGCCTTTAAAATTACTATAGTTAGTATAACATAAAACCTGTACAATTCAAGCTAAAATTCTAAAAATATTCGCTGATTTGTGATGGCAAATTAATGTTCCTCATGATTTAAATCATCTTTTACTTCATATTCAACATTTTCTATAGTTTTATTCCTATCAATATTTTCTCCTTCTTTTGCCAAAATATATTTATCCAACTCATCGGATACTTTTGAAATAATATAAACTGCAAGTACTGCATCATCAATGAACCCAAACCCAAGAACTGGATCAGGCAATATATCAAAGGGTAAAAAGACATAAAGAAGCATAGATATTATTAACGTTTTTTTAAGAAAACCAACATTTTTATCTAATAAGTAATTGGGTAGAACTTTAATCCGTTTGATAAATTTAATCATAGCCTTAATATAACCTGTATTTTTATGTTTGGAATAATATTTTCTACTAATAAAAATCCTCTCCTTTCAAAATAGTATATACTAATAAAATAGTAGTTCTTATTTTTATTATAAAATATGATCACATGGATATTTTAATTTTATACCCCTTTTTATTATTCCAAATTAATAATAAATTTCCTTTAATATTGATTAAAAATATAAAATTCTTTCGTTTAAAATTGACCTTTATTGGGAATAAAAATAATAGCCTAAAAAAATTATACCAAAGGAGGATTACATATGGTTGATAGACTTGTAGGAGCAAAGGCTCCTGATTTTGAAATGAAGACAGCTTTAGGTGATGCTGAAAACTTTGGCAAAGTAAGTTTAAAGGATTATAAAGGCAAATGGTTAGTATTATTCTTTTATCCGTTAGATTTTACTTTCGTTTGACCTACAGAAATCACTGGGTTCAGTGATAAATATGAGGAATTCAAAAAACTCAATGCCGATGTCCTAGGTGTAAGTACAGACAGTATTTATTCACATAAAGCTTGGATGAATACCCCAAGAAGTGAATTTGGTCTAGAAAAACTGAACTTTCCACTTGCATCGGATATTACCCATCAAGTCTCCAAAGACTATGGTGTTTATATAGAAGATGAAGGGATAGCTACTAGAGGACTTTTCATAATAGATCCCGATGGTATAATAAAATATCAGGTAGTTCATGACTTAAATGTAGGTAGAAGTGCTTCTGAAGTTTTAAGAGTTCTACGTGCCCTTCAAACTGGAGGATTATGCCCCCTTGAATGGGAACCTGGAGATGAGCTTTTAGAAGGTTAAATATTTGGTCAGGCCTTGATCAAGAATTTTCAAACTTATCTCATAAAAATTTTTAAGGGAGAATTTTGTGAGTGGTGCATTGAAAATAGTTAAATATGCAATGGATATGGAGCTTAAGGGACAAGAGTTTTATAAAAGCTTTAAAGACAAAGTGAAAAATCCTGATATAAAACAGTTGTTTGAAAATTTTGCGTCGCTTCTAATATTAACCTGGAAGAAGCCATGGCAGATCTTCCATTAATCAGAATGGCTTATATGCTGGAAAATGATTTTGCTAAGTTCTATGAAAACGCCATAGAATATTTTAAAAATGATTTAGAAGCACAAAAAGTATTAAAAGAACTAGCTAAATGGGAACATAATCATCGTGAAATTTTCTATAAAGAATATCAGAATTTAATACAGCAAAATTGGTTTACCCAAGGATTTACTCCCTTCTAAAAAAGGTTCTTTGTCAATAGTTGGAGCAGGTATTCCATAGAATGCCTGCCTCTTCTTAATTTAGACGACTTTTTATAGTTGCTTTTTAATTGAGTTTCTTATCTTATATTTGGGACATAGATTAATATTCTATCCTTCCTTTGATATTGAAGTTCTCTATTATCTGTTATTCTGCTGATGAATTTTAAGGATTATTGTTATAATTTGTTGTATTTTTACTATTGCCTCGGAAATAGTAAATATTTTCAAAATAAAAAACACCTGCTAAGCAAGTGTTTTAGTAAGTGTATACGAGTAAGTCTATAAGCCGAGTTCTGTATTTGATAGCCATCTATCTAGGTCTGCTGTTGCCAACAGACTCTTGCGACCTACCAACGGGACGGAGACGGGCAGCCTCCTTTTTATGTCCCTACTTGGTCTTGCTCCAGGTGGGGTTTACAGAGCAGACTAGTCGCCTAGTCTCTGGTGAGCTCTTACCTCACCTTTCCACCCTTACCCTGCACTAAAATTTAGCACCGGGCGGTATATTTCTGTTGCACTATCCTTGGAGTCACCTCCACTGGGTATTACCCAGCACCCTGCCCTATGGAGCTCGGACTTTCCTCGTTGCTAAAGGTTTAACAACGCGACTATCTGACTTACTCATAATATTCAATTTTAATGACAATTATTATATTAACACAAAAGAATCAGACTGTCAAAATCCAATTTCTACCTTACTTAATTTTGTTTGAAGGTTTTTAAATGAATTTAAAAGGGTTTATATCAATGTTTGAATTGATAACTTCAACAGCATAATTCTTCTTTTCAAACTCCTCTTTCAATCTATTTTTAAGTGGAATGCAGATTATGTTTTCAGTCTCATAATGTCCTGCGTCAATAACAGGAAGCCCTAATTCTGCCGCATATTGAGCTTCATGATACTTTATATCTCCTGTAATATAACAATCACATCGATTTTTATAGGCATCCTTGATAAAGTCAGCTCCACTACCGGTACATATGGCTATTTTTTCAATCTCTTTATCCATATCTCCTACTATTTTTAGGGTATTAGTTTTTAATTTTAGTTTTAGCTTCTCTGCCAGTCCTATTAATGATATAGGTGAATCTAGATATCCAATTCTACCAAAGCCTAATCTATTAGCTTTGTTTGCCAATGGGATTATATCATGCGCAACCTCTTCATAGGGATGTGCTTCAAGCATTGCATCTATTACTTTGTTCAACTTAATACCAGAAACTATAGACTCCAATCTAACTTCATCTACTTTTTCTAATGAATCTATAGTACCTATATAAGGGTTAGCTCCTTCCAAAGGCTTAAAAGTACCTATTCCTTCAGTTTGAAAAGTGCAGTGGCTGTAGTTACCTATATGGCCTGCACCTGCCATGCTAATTGCGTCTCTCACATCTTCTACACTGTGTTTAGGTACAAAAACTACTAGCTTATAATATTTTTCATTATATGTATAGCTTAAAGGTTTCACCCTTCTCAGCTGTAACAATTTAGCTATATAATCACTAGTTCCGCCTGTAGAAATATCTAGATTAGTATGAGCGCAATATAGATTGATATCGTTTTTAATTAGCTTGCTTATAATTCTGCTTATAGAATCTTCCGTAGTAATTTTCTTTAAAGGTTTAAATATCAATGGATGATGTGTAATGATCATATCAATATTTTGTGAAACTGCTTCATCCACAATGCCACTACTGAGATCCAAGCAAACCATAATTTTACTCACTTTACTTCCCGCATCTCCAATTTGAAGTCCAACATTGTCCCAATCCTGAGCTAAATAGGATGGTGCAATACTTTCCAGTATGTCTATTATATCCTTACATGTTACAGACATTTTTTCACCTTCTTGAGTTTATTGATTTTTTCTATACACTCTAATTTCTTTTGATTTGCTTTTGTACTATCCAGTTTTAATACTTCATTTAAAATTTGGGAGTATTTTTCAATTTTTAAGTTTATATATTCAATCAAATATGGATCTTTATTCTTAATCAAGTTGTAGCCCAGCTCATAGTAGATAGTATCTTTTACTACCATTTTGCCTTTAACAGCAACTATTATTTCGTATATTTTATCTCCTTCTTTTGCCAGTTTTTCATTTGTTATTTTAAAATTATGTTCTTCAAGCCATTTTCTGAGTTCCTCTTGAGCAGTCATAGGCTGAAGAATAAAATTCTTTACTGTATCCACAACTTCAATGCTTGTCATAAGAATATCTGCTATTAATAAGCCCCCCATACCCGCAATTATGACTGTATTAACTTCATCTGGCTTAATGGGTTTTAGGCCGCTTCCTAGTCTTGTTTCAATAATATTTTGCAAATTATTATCTCGAATTGTGGTCCTAGCATTTTCGAGAGGTCCTTCATTTATATCACAGGCAATTACTTTTTTAGCTATTCCTTTTTTTATTAGATAAACAGGTATATAACCGTGATCAGTACCGATATCTGCTACTATGGAATTGGTAGGTACCAAGTCGGCTATAGTTCGTAATCTTGGTGACAAATTCATTTTTATCCCTCTTTACATGTTTTTTTATTACTATTCTTCAGAATATTTAAGTGTAAACTCCAGAAAATAATACTACAGGAGGTGTGTATGTGAAAGAAAAGAAAATTCAAAATGATAAAAATACAAAGCCCAAACCTGAGCTTGTCCATTTTAGCTGGGGTGGAAAAACCCAGGAATGGGAGGAAGAAGCTGATCAAATTATGAACTATTTACAGGATCAGTTAGACAGAAAAGAAATAGATGATGAAAAAAAATCTAAAATAAGATATGGAAAGAGGAAACAATACTGGTAAACAATTATAAAGATTCGCTGTTTAGTGCGAATCTTTATTCTAAGTAATCCTTTAACTTTTTGCTTCTACTAGGGTGTTTAAGCTTTCTAAGGGCTTTTGCTTCTATCTGTCTTATTCTTTCTCTTGTAACGTCAAATTTCTTACCAACTTCTTCTAAGGTTCTTGCTCTTCCATCTTCCAATCCAAATCTCAATTTCAAAACTTTTTGTTCTCTAGGTGTTAAGGTGTCTAAAACTTCAATAAGTTGTTCTTTTAACATTGAAAAAGCTGCAGCTTCAGCTGGTGCAGGTGCATCATCGTCGGGGATAAAATCTCCTAAATGACTATCCTCTTCTTCTCCTATTGGAGTTTCTAGTGATACAGGCTCTTGGGCTATTTTAAGTATCTCCCTTACCTTTTCTTCAGTCATATCCATTTCTTTAGCTATTTCTTCCGGAAGCGGTTCTCTGCCTAATTCTTGAAGAAGCTGTCTTGATACTCTGATAAGTTTATTTATAGTCTCAACCATATGAACTGGTATTCTTATTGTTCTGGCTTGATCAGCTATAGCTCTAGTTATAGCTTGTCTAATCCACCATGTTGCATAGGTACTAAATTTGTACCCTTTTCTCCAGTCAAATTTTTCTACGGCTTTTATAAGACCAAGATTTCCCTCTTGTATAAGGTCTAGAAATAACATTCCTCTTCCGACATATCTCTTTGCAATACTTACAACTAGTCTTAGATTGGCTTCACAAAGTCTTCTTTTAGCTTCTTCGTCGCCTTGTTCCATTCTCTTTGCAAGGTCTATTTCCTCTTCAGCTGTAAGTAAAGGAACCTTTCCAATTTCCTTGAGGTACATCCGTACAGGGTCATCTATGTTAATACCCTTTGGTATAGATATATCTAGATTAGAGTCATCTTTACTATCGTCATCAGGATTATCGTCGCCCAAATCTAATATATCTTCTTTATCTCCAACTATTTCAATTCCCATAGAAGTCAATGAGTCATAAACTTCTTCTATCTGATCCTTATCCAAATCTATATCCTCTAGTGCATCCATTATTTCATCATAAGTAAGAGTCCCTTTTTTCTTTCCCTTTTCAATAAGCTTTTTTACTGAATTCATTTTTGTTCCTTGCTTTTTTTCACTCACTTGACTTCCCTCCCTTCTATTTCATCTAGTTTACTCGCATATTCATAAGTTTTTTTTCTAATTCTATTAATTTTCCACATAATTCCTTTATTCTATTTACATCCCCTTCTTCTTTATTTTCTTTCATTTCTAAGATTTTTATTTCCTTCTTAGTTGAATAAATTTCATTATCTATTTTAAATCTTTCAAGAGATATTATTAGTTCTTCTAAGGTTTTGTCAAAATCATCATAGGTGAAGTTACTATGTAAAATTTCACTTATTAATTTTGACTCTTCTATATCTAAGTTATCTATAACTAAATCAAGGTTGAGTTTTTCATTATTTTTGTAATAGTTTCCCAAGAAGTTATATATATTTTTTAACTTGTCATTTATAAAATCGTCAGGATTAATCATAGAATTAATCTTATGGTACTTAGTTTTACTTCTTAAACTCAAAGATATAATCTTTTTTTCAATCTCGTAGGAACCATTTTTTTCTATTTTTTTTACAGGTTTTAGTTTTTGTTTATTATAGTATTTATTATTAGTAAAACTATTACTTTTATCTTTATAGAATCTATTTTTATATTTTTTATCCCTATTATTACCATAAATTTCCGACTTTATAACATTACTTGGAACATCAGCCATTTCAGAAACTTTAGTTATATATATGTTTCTTTCCACAGAGCTTTTCAAAGATTTTAGTATATTTATAGATTCTTTAATAAAGTCTATTTTTCCTTCATTTGTTTCTAAATTATAATTGTTTTTTAATAATTCAATTTTATAATCTACTAAAGGAAGAGCTTTTTCAATTTTTTCTTTTAATACTTGTGAACCGTAGTGTCTTATATATTCATCAGGGTCCATATCATTGTCAAATCTAAGCACCTTTACTTTGCATCCAATTTCCTCTAAAATATCTAATCCCCGTAAAGTTGCAGCTTCTCCTGCAGTATCTGAATCAAATGCTATTATTACTTCATCGCAATATCTTTTAAGGAGCTGACCATGATTCTTTGTAAAGGCTGTACCTAAAGTTGCCACTACATTTCTAATGCCATTTTGGTACAGCGATATGACATCTGTATATCCTTCTACAACTATTATCCTCTTTTTGTCTCCAAGCTCACTACGAGCCAAATTTAAACCGTATAAAACACTTCCTTTACTAAATATGCTGCTTTCAGGAGAATTTAAATATTTAGGTACAGAATCATCTAAAACTCTTCCACCGAAGCCAATTACTTTTTTAGTTGGGCTTATTATAGGAAAAATTACTCTATTCCTAAATCTATCATAATAGCCTTTATTATCCTTCCTCTTTATTACTAGTCCTGCTTCATATATTAGCTCTTGATCAAAATCTTTATCTAAAAGATATCTGTTTAAAGATTCCCAATCATCTATAGCATACCCAAGACCAAATTTTTTGATTATGTCAACACTTAGTCCTCTACTTTTAAAATATTTTAAACCATCATTTTTTCTAGTAATAAGATTTTTATAAAAGTACAAAGCAGCTTCTCTGTTAATTTCATATAGCTTTTTCCTTTTATCTATTTTTTTCTGATCAAAACTTTTTCCTCTATATTGTGTTATATCTATATTGGCTCTTTCTGCTAAAATTTCTAGGGCATCTATAAAGTCCAGGTTCTCAATATGCATAATAAAATTTAATGTATTCCCTGCAGCACCACATCCAAAACAATGATATAGTTGTTTGTCTTGAGATACTACAAATGAAGGAGTTTTTTCCTTATGAAATGGGCATAGGGCTTTATAATTGTTTCCTGTTCTTTTTAGATTAACATACTCTGATATTACATCAATAATGTCATTTCGCTCTAGTACTTCTTCAATCAAACCATCTGAATACATATTGGACATATTTATCACACCTAAAAATAAATCTATATAAAAGTTCTCTATAACTTGTCAATTTCCTTTTTTTAAATTGTAAAAACTTTACATTTTTTGTTGAAGAAGTTTTTATCTCGTACTCCAATATTCGACATTTTTTTTGCATATCCTCCTTAATTATTAAAATAAAAATATAATGAATATTCAGAATTCATTTCGATGTAATGCATGAGCTATCTAACTATTTAGTTTATACCCAAAATTTTGGAACATAAATTTCAACGTACTTATTTATTGCATATCTATCGGACATTCCTGCAATATAATCCTTTACTTCAATTTCTACATCGTTATTTTTCTTTATCTCTTCAAAATTTTCTTTTGGCAGTTTGTATGGATTTTGGCAAAAATAATTGTATAACTCAATAATCACATTGTGGGCTTTTGTTTCTTCCTTTTTAGCTTCTTTATTTAAGTAAACATTTTCAAACATAAAGTCCCTCAATTTATTTGTATAATATGAGACCTCATCGCTCATCGCTATTTCCTTTTTATCTATACTATTGTAAATTACATCTGTAATCATGGTATTTATTCTTTCTCTATGACTAGACCCTAATATTTTAATACAATCACCTGGTAGAGCGTCATGCTTCAATACTTTTGCTCTTATAGCATCATCAATATCATGGTTTATATATGCAATTCGATCACTTAATTTTACAATTTGTCCTTCAAGGGATATAGGTTTTTTATCACCAGTATGATTCAATATACCATCTCTTACTTCATAGGTTAAATTAAGTCCACCTTCTCTATGGTTTCTTTTTTCTAACACATCAACTACCCTGAGACTCTGTTTATTATGCTTAAACCCTCCCCTATGAATTTGATTAAGGGCTTCTTCTCCACAGTGACCAAAGGGAGTATGGCCGAGATCATGTCCAAGGGCAATAGCTTCTGTTAAGTCTTCATTTAATCTTAGTGCTCTAGCTATGGTTCTCGATATCTGAGATACTTCTAACGTGTGAGTAAGTCTGGTTCTGTAGTGATCACCTTCCGGAGATAAAAAAACTTGAGTTTTGTGTTTTAATCTTCTAAATGCTTTAGAGTGAATTATTCTGTCCCTGTCCCTCTGAAAATCGGTTCTAATTTCACATTTCTTTTCAGCAATGATTCTGCCTTTCGAGTGTCGTGATTTCGTAGCATATTTTGATAAAATATCTAGCTCCATTTTTTCTCTTATTTCCCTAATAGTCATTTTTCTCCCCTCTTTAAAAGAGCTTTTTTGTAGAGTCACGGTAAATATTTACTCAATTTAAATATATGTTTATATAGAGTATATATACAACAATGCCACATTAAATCCTGCATGAAAATAAAACTTTATTAAATTTTATTAATAATTAAAGTAAAAAAAAGAATAAAGACATGTTTTTTCATGTCTTTATTCTTTTTTTACAATTTTTTATCCAATTTTTAATATTTTTCCTAAATTTAACGACTTTTATTCCTGATAGAGGCCTGAGCAGCTGCTAACCTTGCTATAGGAACTCTAAAAGGCGAACATGAAACATAGTTTAGACCTGCTCTATGGAAAAAGTCAATGGATTCTGGATTTCCTCCATGTTCTCCACATATGCCAAGCTTAATATCAGGGTTAGTCTTTTTACCAAGTTCTACTGCTATTTCTATAAGCTTTCCTACTCCAATCTGGTCAAGCTTTTCAAAGGGATCATGTTCAAAAATAGACTTTTCTCTATACTCCTTAATAAACTTTCCTGAGTCATCTCTAGAAAATCCAAAGGTCATTTGAGTCATATCATTAGTTCCAAAGGAAAAGAATTCAGCATGCTTAGCTATTGAATCTGCCGTTAATGCTGCCCTTGGTACTTCAATCATTGTTCCAACTTTGTAGGTTAAGTTTGTATTGTTTTCTTCGAGGATTTTTCTCACAGTATCGTCTACTAGCTTCTTGATAATTTCTAGTTCCTTATCTATACCTACTAGCGGTATCATTATTTCAGGCTTAACATCTATTCCTTTTTTACATTTTACCTCTATTGCTGCTAATGTTATTGCCTTTACCTGCATTTCATATATTTCAGGGTAAGTTATTGCCAGTCTGCAACCTCTATGGCCTAGCATTGGATTAAATTCTTTCAATTCTTCAACGATATCCTTAATCGCATTGAACTTTAATCCTATTTCTTCGGCCAGCACTTTTATATCTTCATCCTTATTTGGTAAAAACTCATGAAGTGGCGGATCTAAAAGTCTTATAGTGACCGGCTTTGATCCCATAGCTTCAAAAATCCCTATAAAATCTTCTTTTTGGAATGGTAAAAGTTTATCTAAAGCTTTTTTTCTATCTTCAGTGTTTTTGGCTACTATCATTTGCCTTACCGCCAGTATTCTGTTATCTTTAAAGAACATATGCTCTGTTCTACAAAGCCCAATACCTTCAGCACCGAATTTTGTTGCAGTTTCCGAATCCTTTGGAGTATCGGCATTAGCCCTAACGCCTAGCCTTCTTATTTCATCAGCCCATTCAATTAGTTTTCCAAAGCTACCTATTAGCTCTACCTCTGATGTCTTTATTATCCCTTGATACACCTTTCCAGTATTTCCATTTATAGAAATAAAATCTCCTTCTTTAATTACTAGTTCTCCTACTTTTACTAGCTTATTGTGCTCTTCTACTTTCAATTCTCCACAACCTGCTACACAACACTTACCCATACCTCTTGCAACCACGGCTGCATGGGAAGTCATACCTCCGCGGGCCGTTAATATTCCTTCTGCATTTACCATACCCTCTATATCTTCAGGAGAAGTTTCTAACCTTACAAGTATTGCCTTTTCACCATTTTTTGCAGCTCTTACAACGTCTTCAGCAGTAAAGTACACTCTTCCACTTGCGGCACCTGGGGAAGCAGGAAGTCCCTTTGCAATAAGGGTTGCTTTTTCGAGATCTTCTTCTTTAAAGGTAGGATGAAGTAATTGATCAATCTGTTCAGGATTTACTCTCATTATTGCTGTTTCTTTGTCTATTAGACCTTCCTCTACCATATCAACTGCTATATTAACCGCAGCCTTAGCAGTTCTCTTTCCTGTTCTTGTTTGAAGTAAGTACAGTTTTCCATTTTCTATAGTGAATTCTATGTCTTGCATATCTTTATAATGATTTTCTAATTTTTCAGTAGCTTCAATAAATTCTTCATAAACATCAGGCATTATATCTTTGAGTTCATCAATTGATTTAGGTGTCCTTATACCTGCAACCACATCTTCTCCTTGAGCATTCATTAAAAATTCTCCATAAAGCTTCTTTTCTCCCGTGGAAGGATTTCTAGTAAAGGCTACGCCCGTACCAGATGTATTTCCCATATTTCCAAATATCATAGATTGCACATTAACTGCAGTACCAAGATGATGGGGTATACCATTTATTTTTCTATACACTATAGCCCTTGAGTTGTTCCAAGAGTCAAACACCGCTTTAACAGCCATCATTAATTGTTCCTTAGGCTCCTGCGGAAATTCATCTCTTATTTCCTTTTTAATTAAATCTTTATACTTTTGTACAATTTGCTTAAGATGTTCTACTGTTAAATCTATATCGTTTTCAAAACCGTTAGATTCTTTTACTGAGTCCAATATAGTATCAAATTTATATTTTGGAATTTTAAGCACAACATCTCCAAACATCTGTATAAATCTACGATAACTGTCATATGCAAATCTTGGATTATTAGTTAGGTTTGCCATTCCTTCAACAGTATTGTCATTCATCCCCAAATTTAACACTGTATCCATCATTCCAGGCATTGAAATAACTGCTCCAGATCTTACAGAAACGAGTAAAGGATTTTTACTGTCACCAAATTTTTTTCCTGTGGTCTTTTCAAGCTTTGATAGATTTTTAAATATTTCATCTATCATTGCAGGGTCTATTACTTTATCATTTTCATAGTATTTGTTGCAAGCTTCAGTGGTAATAGTAAATCCCGGGGGTACAGGTAATCCTATTTTTGTCATTTCTGCAAGATTAGCTCCCTTACCACCAAGCAATGATTTCATTTCTTTATTTGCTTCATCGAAGAAATATACATATTTTGCCATAATTACGTTCCTCCTTTAAAATTTGTATTAAAGCAAATTATTGTCTCTCATGATTTCCATTATAATGCTTGCGCTTTCTTCCACAGCTTTATTAGATACATCAATTATTGCACAACTAAGCTTTTTCATTATTTTTTCAGCATAATCTAATTCCTCTAGTATTCTATCTAAGTTAGCATATGAAGCATTGCTGCTCAATCCTAGAGCTTTAAGTCGTTCTTGTCTTATTTCATTTAACTTAATGGGATTTGCCGTTAAGCCAATTATTTTTTTAGGTGGAATTTCAAAAAGCTCATCGGGTACAGGTGCCTCAGGTACTAAGGGTACGTTAGCAACCTTTATATTTTTATGGGCTAGATACATACTAAGAGGAGTTTTAGATGTTCTTGATACTCCAATAAGTACAATATCCGCCTTTTTTATTCCCCTGGAATCCTTTCCATCATCATATTTTACTGCAAATTCTATGGCAGCAACCCTATTGAAATACCTTTCGTCTAATCTTCTAATTGTACCCGGCTCATGTATAGGATTGCTTCCTAATACATCATGGAATGCATTCAAAAGAGATGACATAATATCTACATATTTAATATTATTTTTTTCACATTCTTCAATTAATGTTTGCTTTAAATCTTCAATAACTGTTGTAAATATAATAACTGAACGTCGCCCTGACGCTTCCTTTAATATTTGATGGATTCGCTTTTTTTCGGTTATGTAGGGATATCTCACTAATTCATAATCCACATTTTTAAACTGGCTTATAGCCGCTTTTGCTACCTGCTCAGCAGTTTCTCCTATTGAGTCAGATATAATATAAATAAAAAGCTTTTCTTCCATTAAACTAGCCCTCCTAAAACTGTATATAAGATATTCTATAATCCTACCATTTCAATAAATAATTTTGTAATATTTGTCTTTGATACTCTACCTATTACTTTAAAGTATTCTTTATCTTCCCTTATTTCCTTTTCCACTACCGGTAAGCTATCTACTTCATGTTCTATAATTTTTTTTGCTGCTTCTAAAACAGTTTCATCGGCATAGGTTGTTATTATGTTCGGCATTCTAGTCATTATTATTCCTACGGGCACCTTATGAATATCAATACCACCGATTGTGCTTTTTAAAAAATCTTTTCTGGAGACTACCCCTGCCAGATAGCCTTCTGAAGTTACAATAATAGTTCCAACATCTTCCAAAAACATGGATACTATTGCATCATATACTGAAGTTTTTTCATCAATTACTACAGGTACGGACTTTATTTCTCCAGTCTTTATTTTATTAAGCTCATTATAGATCGCTTCGTTTTGATATTTTCCGGCATAAAAATATCCCACTTTAGGCCTTGCATCAAGGATACCAGCCATTGTTAAAATTGCAAGATCAGGCCTTAAAGTAGCCCTTGTTAAATTTAATACATTTGCTATCTGTTCACTTGTAATAGGTTCATTTTCTTTTACGATTTGTATAATCTTTTTCTGACGACTAGAAAATTCTATGGTAACCACCTCGATATATAAAGCTTTAATGTGTCATTCTATTTATATGTATTATATACTATATTATATATTATTAAAAGTAAAAAGTTTATACTTTTTATAAAAAATTTATTAATATGATGTTAAATCGAGTAGCTAGAAAACAGGATAATTAGTCCTGTCCGGCTCCTGAAATTTCTCACCGAATTAATAATAATTCGACAACAAACCAACTTCGTATTTATGTATATCAATGAGACCTAGGTCATCAAAGTATTTGTTAGGCAATATCTGGTGGATAGTGTGAACATTTGAGTTCTTTCATTTTGTTACAGCCATCTTCAAACCATTTCCTCTGATTCCTAGCTTTCTCATTTCTTTATGCATTGCCTTGTAGGTCTTCTATTGTTTCATTTTCACCATTCTAAGTCTCCTGCATAGCCACTGTATAAAGTCTCTAGTAAAACCTTTAATGTTCGCTACGCGATAATAATTCATCCATCCCCAATTTCTTCTTGTAATTCTTCTAATTTTATCCTTGAAACGTTTTACCCTTTTGGGGTCGACACCAAGAGTTTTAGTACGAATTACAAACCCTAGAAATCTGACTCCTTCATACACACTTGTGAGCTTAGTTTTAACTTCATTAACTTTTAGCTTTAACTCTTTATCTACCACATGCTTTAAGTTATACTTATTCAT